>Ga0307379_10002286_pt1 | contig 28625 bp, 25 predicted proteins | sample UN2MG_FD_202237 | JGI IMG/M metagenome (GOLD analysis project Ga0307379, IMG submission 202237) | Soil microbial communities from Risofladan, Vaasa, Finland - UN-2 | ecosystem: Environmental > Terrestrial > Soil > Coastal area > Acid sulfate soil | place: Finland: Risofladan, Vaasa | collected...
GCCGCGGCCAGATGAACTTCCTCGACACCTTCGCCGCCGACGCCCCGCCCGACGACATGGCCCTGCCCGACATCGCCGAGTGGCCGGAAGAGAAACTCTCGAAGGCCGAGAAAGAGGCGCTCGGCCTCTACGTCAGCCATCACCCGCTCGGCCAGTACGAGAAGCCGCTGCGGCACTTCGTGACGGCCTTCAGCAGCGACCTGGGGCAGATGGCGCACGGCGCCGACGCCGTCGTCGGCGGCCTCATCAAGAGCGTCCGGACCATCATCACGAAGACGGGCAAGAACGTCGGCGCCAAGATGGCGGTCTTCGACCTGGAGGACCTTGCCGGAACGGTTTCGTGCGTCATCTTTCCGCGCGATTACCAGCCGTTCCAGGAGGTCATCCAACCGGACCGCATCGTCTTCGTCCGCGGCCAAGTGGACCGCCAGCGCGAGGAGCCGCAGATTCGCACGTCCGAAGTCTTCGACGTGGCCGACGGACCGGGCCGACTCTCCAGCGCCGTGGTCGTCCGCCTCGGCACCGACGGGCTCGACGAGGCTATGCTCACCGCCGTGCGAGACGTCCTGGCGGCTCATCCGGGGGGCTTGCCCGTCTTCCTGCAACTCGAAACCTCGGGCAACGGCAAGACGCTCATCCGCGCCGGCGAGCACCTGCGCGTGACCATGGACTCACGGTTTCAGCGCGACTTGGCGAACCTCCTCGGCGACGGTCACACCGTCCTCGCCACCAACGGCACCGGCATCATGGTCGAAGTGTAGCGCCTTTCTGAATCACGGGGCGCATAGCCTCACGGGCACAGAGCCAAACGCCAGGGGTGGCACGGCAGCGGCGCAGCCGCAGCCGTGGGCCCAAGAAGCAGACCACGGCCACGCTTCGCGTTGCCGTGCCACCCGGACGGCGTCACGGTCGAACGATGGGCCAGCGCCGTGCGACGGGATACCTGCCATGACGATGACCCGCAAGGAGTTTCTCAAAACCTCGGTAGCCGGCGCCCTGGGCGCAGCCGTGCCGGGCACCGTCGCATCGGCAGCCCAAGCGCAAGAGCGCAAGACGCCCGCCCGCGACAGGCCAAACGTCGTGGTCATCATGACCGATCAGCATCGGGCCGACCTGATGACCTGCGCCGGGCGCGACGTGGTGCCGACGCCCGGGATGGACCGCATCGCCTCGCGCGGCGTCCGGTTCAGCCACGCGTACTGCCCGTACCCGGTGTGCGTGGCGTCGCGGATGGCGATGCTGACGGGCCTCAACTCCCACTCCACGGGGGCCATCACCAACGAGGACCGCCTCGACTGGCGGTATCGGACGGTGGCCCATCACTTTGCCGCCAACGGGTACCTGACCGCCCTGCTGGGTAAGATGCACTTCCTCGACAGCCACAACCACGGCTTTGAGTTCTACCTCTCGATCAACGACTGGCTGATGTACCTGGGTCCCAAGGTGCAGCACTACGCCGACGAGATCGCCAACCATCCGCTGGGGCCGCACTTCTTCAAGACCGTTTACGACCACGGGGCCGGGCTGCCCGACGTGGTGGACCTGTACCTCGGGAAGAGCCCGTGGGTGGGCAACGTCAAACGGTGGGATTTCCGGAGCATGGCGTCGCCGCTGGCGGCCGAGGACCACCTCGACGCCTTCCTGGCCCGCGAGGCGTGCAAGTTCCTGCGGCGGTACAAGGACCAGCCGTTCTTCCTGGTCACGAGTTTCATGAAGCCCCACACGCCGCTGTTCGCGCCGAAGGAGTGGGCCGACAAGTACCCGGTCGATAAGATGACGCTGCCCGACGCCGGCGACATCTCCGGCTACCCGCCGCACATCCAGCGGCGGATCCGGCACCACCTGGCCATCGACGAGCGCCTCCGCCGCGCCCACCTGGCGGGGTATCTGGCGAACCTCGCCTTCGTCGATACGTGCGTGGCGGCGGTGTACAAGGAACTGGAGGACCTGGGCCTTCTGGACAACACGATCGTCGTCTACATGTCAGACCACGGCGAGATGTGCGGCGACCACGGGCTGTTCCAGAAGTTCTGCCTGTTCGAGCCGTCGGTCCGCATCCCGCTCATCGTGAGTTGGCCCGGCCGGATCCGCGCTGGCGCCGTGACGAACGCCCTGACCGAGTACACCGGCCTCTATCCGACCCTCGCAGAACTGTCCGGCACCGCGCCGCCCGGGCCGACCACGCTCATCGACTTCCCCGGCGCCGCGCGGCAGATGGACGCGGCGAGTTTTGCGGGCGTGCTCCGAAACCCTGGCGCCGAGGGCCCCTCCATGGCGTTCAGCGAGTACGCCCTGCGGACCGACGTGCCCCAGTACATGGTCCGCACTAAACGGCACAAGTACATCTATAACCACGGCTCGACGCACGAACTGTACGATCACGAGGCCGACCCGGGCGAGATGGCCAACCTCATCGACCGGCCCGGCATGAAGAAGGTCCGCGACGATCTGCACGGGCAACTCGTGGCCCGGTTCGATCCCGAAACCAATCGCTTCCGTCGTAAGAGCCGGTAAGAGGCTGTTTCAGAACCTGCGGGTGGCATGGCCACGCTTGCGTGGCCATGGGCCTAATCCCGCTTCATGGCCACCCAAAGCCGGGTGGCCATGCCACCCGGCTTTGGGCAAATGGGCTTTTGAAACAGCCGGTAAGCCGCGGGAAAGGAGACGCCTTCATGAACACCCTACGCGTGTTGAGCCTGCTGGCGGTCATCCTGGCGGCTGCACCAGCGGCAGCCCGGGCAGCGGCACTGGTGGACACGGACGGCGAGTTCGGCCCCGAGCCGGAGTCCGCCGTCCGCACGGTCCCGTTCGAGGTCACCGCGACGGGGTGCAGACTCGTCCTCCAAGCCAGCGCTGCGCTCGAGGAGGGCAAGGTGACGATTCGCGTGGTCGATCCCGCGGGCGAGACGATCCGCAGCTATGGGACGGGCGGCAGCATGACGATCAGCCGTCACATACTCGGGCCGCTCGAGCAGACGGGCACGTTCCGCGTTGAGGTGGTGCCGGAAGCGGCCGTCGGAACGTGGAGCGTCCGAATCTGCGAGTTGCCTGACCGCTGGGCCTTGTGGCCGTACCTCATACCCGGGCCGGGCATGATGCTGGTGGGCGTCGTCGCCGCCGTCTACTGGTGGCGGCGGTCGCGCGTCCGGTGGCGATGGCTGTGGGTGGGTGCGGCGGTCTGGGCCGTCGGGGTGGCGCTGAAGGTCGGCTGGTCCATTCTGCTGGACGTCCTCATCCTGAGCGGCCTGGAGGGCGCCCTGCCGTACGGGGCGTACGTCGCGACGGGGAGCGTCTACTTCGGCCTCCAGACAGGAGTCTTCGAGATCGGCGTGACGCTCGCCGCTGCCCTCATCTGGCGCAGAATGGCCGCTGATGCGAACCGGGCCGTGGCGGTCGGCGTGGGGGCCGGCGCCTTCGAGGCGCTGCTGGTGGGCGTGGGGCCGCTGGTGAGTGCCGTCGCTGCGCTGTCCGGGGTGGAGGGAAGCGATCGAGCGGCAGCGAGCCTCATGGGGGCCTCGGTGGCCACGCCACTCGTCTGGCTGGTCGGGCCGGTCGAACGCATCCTGGTCGTTCTGTGTCACACGTCGTCGCGGGCGCTGGTGCTGCTGGGGGTGGCGCGGCAGCGGTGGTCGCTGTTCTGGTGGGGATTCCTGCTGATGACCGGCCTCGACGCCGTGGCCGGATGGGCTCACGTCTCCGGGCAAGTGGGCCGCATCTCGTTTTGGTGGCTTGAACTGGCCATTCTGCCGTTCGCGGTGGTGAGCATCCCGATCATTGCGTGGTGCATTCGCACGTGGCCGGCACAAGAGGCGCCGACGGAAACGCCGCAGGAGGTGTGAGAACTCAGGGGCTGGGCGACCGCTCCCTCACGGTCGCGGCTAGTGAGTCGTGCCTAAGCGTGTGGCACGGCTGGCTTGCCCAGCCGTGTCTCGGCCGTTACAGCAGCGACTTGAGGTGCTCGATGCTGGCGGCGGCCTGGTCTACCGTGCCGCACTCCACGCTCAGCACCAGGTCGCGCGGGGCAGCCTTGCAGACCTTGATGACGGCCTTCCAGTCGATGACCCCTTCGCCGCACGCGCAGCCAACCGGCGTGCCCGTTACCTTGCCGCGCTCGTCCGCCGATTGCTCGACCGAGATGTCCTTGGCGTGGACGTGGACGAGGCGATCGCGGACCCGCTCGAGCCACGCGATGGGGTCCTCCCCGGCCAGGTAACTGTTGCCGGTGTCGAAGTTGATGCCGATGACCGGGCTGTCCACGAGGCCCTGGATGCGGTCCAGGCCGTCGGGCGTCTTCGAGTACTGCTGGTGCGGTTCGATGCCGATGAGGATGCCGCGCGGCTCGGCCACGGCGGCCACCTGCATCAGGCTGTACTTCATCAGCAGGAAGTCCTCGTCCTCCGTCATGTCGGGGTGCTTGGGACCCTCGTCGGTGTTCACGCAGGGAGCCCCGCACTCGGCGGCGAAGCGGACGGCCTGCTTGAGGTACTCGACACTGATCTCCGGCTTGCCGAGCGGGCAGTGGGCCGACAAGGCCGACGGCTTCACCCCGTGCTTCTCGCAGACACGGCGGATGCGCAGGGGGTCGTCGAGCATCGAAACGCTGTGGAAGTAGCCGGCCTCGCTGAACAGTTCCCGGCCCCAGTGAACGATCGGCTCGACGTACTCATAGCCGAGTTCGGCGGCCTTGGCGACGCCCCACTCGAACGACTTGTCGTCGTGACGGACGAACTCCAGACACAGACCCACGTCAACGTTTCCCATGGCACGTTCTCCGGAAGCGACGGTTCAACGTTCAAGGCGCGCCCGCCCCCGCGGCCTTCCCGCGAAGGCGGACCCCACGTCCGAGACGCCAAGGTCCCGGCGCGGCGGAGCCAAGTCAAGTCAAAAAGCCGCGGCCCGCCCCCTGCCCCGGCGGCGATGGTTTTTGGTTGACACTCCCTGCGCGGCAAGCGATAGTTCCGGTGGCACGCGTTTTCCACGAACACCTGTAGCGACACGCCCATGTCCGTATCGTCGGAAGTCCGCTTCGAGCAGTACGTCGTCGAGCACGGCCTCGCGACCGAGGATGAACTCAAAGAGGGCCGGCGGCTGCTCAACAAGGCCGTCATGGACGGCGATGTGCTGACGCTGCCCGAAGCCCTCGTCAAGGCCGGCGTCCTCACGCGCAACCAGGCCCGGCGGGTCCAGGCGGCGCTCAAGGAAGAAACCCTCTCGCCGAAACTTAAAATCCCCGGCGTCCAACTCATCGAGCGCATCGGCCGCGGCAGCCAGGCCATCGTCTACAAGGCCAGGCAACTGTCGGTGGACCGCATGGTGGCCGTCAAGGTGCTCCTGTCGGAGATGGCCCGCGACCCGATCATGCGGGAACGGTTCATCCAGGAGGTCCGGGCGGCTGCCAAACTCGCACACAACAACATCGTCCAGGCCTACGACGCCGGAGAAACCGACGGGTACATCTACTTCATCATGGAACTCGTCGATCCGCCCCGTACCGTCGCCGACGCCCTCAAAGAACGCGGCGGACCGCTCGACGAGGACGAAGCCGTCCGCATGATCATCCAGGTGACCGAGGCCCTGGCCCACGCCCACTCCCGGCACTTCATCCACCGCGACGTCAAACCCCGCAACATCATGCTGACCGCCGACGGCGTCGCCAAACTCGCCGACATGGGCCTCGCACGCCACATCGGCGAGGGCACCTGGGACGAGATCGGCAAGGCCTTCGGCACGCCGTACTACATCGCACCCGAGCAGGTCGTCGGCAACCCCGACATCGATTTCCGGGCCGACATCTACTCGCTCGGCGCCACCTTCTACGAGATGCTGACCGGCCAGCCACCCTTTACCGCCAAGACGCCCCAACTCATCATGCAGAAACACGTCAAGGGCCGACTCGTGCCCCCCGACCACGTCAACCCCGACCTCTCGACCGGCGTCGGCGAGGTCGTCGAACTGATGATGGCCAAGCGGCCCGAAGACCGGTACAAGTCCACCGAGGACCTGCTCGTGGACCTGCGATGCGTCGCGGCCGGCGAGCCGCCGCGCATCGCACGCGCCCGCGTCGGCAAGCAACTCCAGATCATCGCGGGCCTGGCCGAGGGACAGGGCGTCCGTACCGATGAACGCGGCCTGCCGCCCCCCGAGGAACCCAGCCCGTTTGAGGTGAACCTCTTGGCCGTCATCCTCATCGTCGCCCTGCTCGTCTCCATCCTCGTGAGCATCATCCTGGCGGTCATGTAGGGTCCGAGCCGCGACGGCGAGCCGCGACCTTGGTCGCGGACACTCGCGTGCCCAAGACGCCACACTGGTGCCGCCATGCCCGACATCGAATACCTCACCGGCTCTGATATCTACGACCGCGTGCTGGCCGACCTCATCCCGTCGGCCGCCGACAGCCTGCTGATCGCCACCGCCACCCTCAAAGCGGCCCGTGTCATCCGCCGCGACGGGTCGGCCCCGCCTTCGCACAGGCTTCGGCGGGCAAGCGAAAGCATCGTCCACCTGCTGGCGCGAATGGGCGAGCGCGGCGTGGCGGTGCGGATCCTCCACTCGGGCGTCCCGTCAGGGCCGTTTCTCGAGGAACTGAAAGCGGTCGAACCCCACGCCTTCGAGATGCGACGCTGCCCGCGCACCCACTTCAAGGCGGCCGTCATCGACGGCGAGCGCCTGTACCTCGGCAGCGCGAACCTGACGGGCGCCGGCCTCGGCGCCAAGAGCGCCGGCCGCCGCAACTTCGAGATCGGCCTGGTGACCGACGACCCCGCCCTCGTCGATACCGTCGCCGACCTCTTCGAGGCCATCTGGTCCGGCGCCCTGTGCGAGTCCTGCCAGCGCCGCCCCTACTGCCCCGTGCCGCTGGAGTCGCCGTGGGACGAGGGCTAGCGCCGACCTCCTCACCACCGCCGCTCGCGCAAGGTCCCGCGCCTTAGGAACAGCCCCGTCACCAGATACCGCAGCGCGTCGATGGGGTGGTCGGCGCCGTCCTTGGCGGGGCGTTCGCTGCGGCGGCCGTCCGCCGACTCGTCCCAGTGGTACTCCTGAAACGCCCGCGCCAGCCACCGGCACGACGGGTCGATGACGAGGCCCCCCTCGCCGCCCGGCCGCGGTTTCAGCAGCCGTCGCACCAGTTCGACGCCCTCCAGGATGCCCGCGCGCGGCGTCCGCACGCGGATCCCCAGGTGCGCCAGTTCCTGGCACGCCCCCGTCCCGGTCACGTCCGACCGCTGCCACCCGGCGGGGTCGCCGAAAGTCGCGAAGACCGGCCCGGGGTCGCGGGCGGCGATCTCGCGGGCGTGGTCGGCGATGGCACGCTCGCGCACCACGTATTCGCCGACCACCCGCAGCCGCACGCGCGACAAATCCACATCGGCGTGCGGGGGCGGCCGCTCGCTTACGCTCGCGGCTGGTTGCAGCGCGCCGGGCGATTCGCGCGCCAATCCGCAATCACCCTCGACCTGCACCCACAGGCACACGAACGGGTTGGCGTACCCGAAGTCGAGCGTCCGGTAGAGCGGCAGCGACGGGTTGTACGCCACCGGCGCCACGTGCCGCGCGGCCTCGAACTCGGCGAAGACCAACCGGTCGGCGCGCGGACGCAGGCACAGCATCTCGGCCTCCCAGGCCTCGCGGCTGGATCGGGCCTTCTGGGCGATGGCGTCGTCGATGGGGAAATAGCCCTCGGCCTCCCGCGCGCGGCCCTCGCAATCGGGCCACAGCGGGCACTGGCTGCACGAACGCTCGGGCGGGCACGGCTCGATCACCTCCCACAGGCACCATACAAGCAGGGCGGGTGCCGAGTGGCTCGCGCCGTCATCGTTACTAGCCGCGACCGTGTCGTTACTAGCCGCGACCGTGTCGTTACTAGCCGCGACCGTAAGGGAGCGGCCCCCTTGCTTACGCTCGGGGCCAGTCACCCCGCGCGGGGTATCGCCCGGCGAGAGTCGATCCACCAGCCGCGCCATCGGCCCGAACGGCCGGTGCATCGTCGAAAAGACCTCCATCTGGGCGGCGATCCACTCGCCGTCGCGCCCGTAGCCCGACTGCGTCACGAACTGGGCCGCCTGCCACACCTCGGGCGAGAACTCGTCCACCTCGTCGCACTTCAGGCGATGGACCCGCTGGCCCCGGACCGAGCGCGGCGACTGCGTCAGCACCTCGACGCCCGAACCGTTCACCAACTCCGTCCGCCGGGCGGTCGGGTCGCGCGCCAGAAGGCCCGCGAACGGACCGTCCCACTTATGCAACAGGTACTCGTACATCCTCTCTGACTGGTCGAGGCTGCCGCCGAGAATCCGCGTCTGGCACCCGGGGCGCAGGATCGAGTCCAGGTGCGCCGCCACACTCCCCAGTTCGGTCTTCGCCCCGCCGCGCGACGCCCACACCACGACGTCGCGCCCCGGATGAAGGATCGCACGCACCAGGTACTCCATCGGCGCCGCGTGGCCCGGGCAGACGGCCCGACGCGGGACGGCCAGGCCGTAGGCGCTGCGGACGAACTCCCACAGGGCCTCCGGCGACCGCGGCCGGGCGCTCGCCAACGCCAACGCCAGCCGCGCACGGACTTGGGACATGTCCGATACATTCTCAGAAGATAGCATGGATAGGGTCTCCTCGTTGAGGCGTCGCCGTGCCGGCGACGGCCGCGGACGCGCCGGAGCACCCGCGGCCAGCACCGTCGGCGTACCGCCCAGGGCAAAACGATTACGCCGGCCGAACGGTGCATCACCGAAGGCCGCGCGATTCCAGGTACCACAAGGCCAGACGTTCCAACGCGTCGGCCCGTTTCGGGCGCGGCGCGGCCGCGCCGTCACCCGCCGCCGTGCCGCTGCGACCGACTTCGCGCAGCGCCTCGCTGACCAGGGCATGCTGCTCCTCGGCCAGGAAGAACGTCATCGGCCGCGCCGGCGGCTCGATCGCCTCGGGCGCCAGCGGGGCCGGCGGCGGCTGGGCCAGACGCAGCAGCCGCTCGACGGCGTCGGGCGGCTCCGGCAGCAGACGGGCCAGGTCCCCCGCGCTTCGTCCCTCGGCCAGGCGGGCGACGAGTCGCGCCCGGGCCGAGGGATCGTCGCGGCCCTCCAGGCGGTTGAGCGTCGCCAGAAGCAGCCGCGCCTCGTCGTCGTCCACCTCCCACACGTCGCACCGGGCCCGGGTGTGCCCGAGTTCGCGGAGCACTCGCGCGCGGTGATGGCCGTTGAGGATCTGGTAGCGCGCCGCGCCCGCAGTGCCCGCGACCCGAGGTCGCGGCTCGGGGTGCTCGCGGCTCGACGCGTGCGTCGCCATCGGCCGTACGACCAGCGGCTCGTACAGGCCGGTCCGCTCGATGTGAGCCTTGAGTTTCTCGGTCAGGTGCGCGGGCATGCGGTTGGAGTTCTCGGGATGTGCCTCCAGTGCCTCCAGCGGTATCCATTGCAACGTCATGACCGGCCTCCTTTCGTGCTGGGCGAGGCAGGGCGCCGCGCAGCACCCGTCGCCTCGTTCAGGATTCCGAGGACGCGGGCGAGTTGGTCGTCCGAGAGGGCCGCCACACGGCGTCCCAACGGGTCGGCGGCCGCGACCGACGGCTGGTTGACGTCCTGCGGCCCGTCGTCGATCGGTCGGACCAGTTCGCGCTGCGTGTCGAGTGCAAGTTTGAGGATCTCGCGGGCCGCCTGGCGGGCGTCGGACGCCGACTCGCTGTCGAGGTCCTGAATCAGACGCGACACCGCCACCGGCGCCCATCGCAGCATGGCGCTGGTGGCCTGGAGGATCGGTTCAAAGGAGTCCTCCGCCAGGAGGGCCCGAAAGTCGGGGTCGCGGAGCCACTTCCGCAGCGTGCTTGGCCGCACGTGTTCGCGCCGGGCCACGTCGTCGAGTTGCCCGGCACACTCCCAGATGGTGTGCGCGATCTTGCGATGGCGGGGTGTCAGGTTCATGGCATCTTCTCCCTTCTCCACAGGTAGTACACCGGCGCCGAGTCCAGATGCCGGGCCGCCAGGTCCAGCATCCGGTGACGGTCGGGCCGGTTGGTTCGATGGTTCTTGGCTCCGAGGTAAGACCGGGCCCAGCGGCCGATTTCGCGCCAGGCCAGGCGTGCGGCGTCGCGAACGAGGGCGTCGAGGGCGCTGCCGAGGGCGTCGGCGCTGCGGCGGTCGCCGCGGCCGATGCCGACCGCCTCAAGGCACGCCCGCAGACGCTCGCCCTCCGCCGACGGCGCCTGCGGGTAGGCCGTCATGCCGGCCCGCTCGAAGAACGGGTGGACGCGGCCCATGGCGGCCATGGCCTCGACGTAGGGCGTGCCGATCTCGGGCAGGGCGCCGGCCACCAGACGGCTCGCCAGGCCCAGGCCGCGCCAGTTCGGCGAGATGACGACGCGGCTGATGACACGGAGTTCGCGGTTCACGAGATCGGCCGTCGCCATGCGGCCCATCCCGGCGGTCCGGTATCGGCCGCCCGTCGCACGGTCGCGTGCGCCCACCGACAAGGCCGACCGGCTAACCACCAGGACGCCGACGAGGGTGCGCGCGCCGGCCCGCGATGCGCGCGAGCAAAGCTCGCGGCTCGGTTCGCCCCCCGGGTCGTACACCACGCGGAAAACACCGGTGACCGCACCGGCGTGATGGCTCCGGTAGTGCAGCGGCGCCAGGGCCCGCCAGTCGGCGATGCTGCCCCGTTCGACACGGGCCCCCGCCAGCAGCGTGCATCGCCGTTTGCGCGTCGGCGGCCTCATGGCATCACCTTCCCCCGCGCCGGATCGGCGTAGTGCACCTCGACGCGCTCGCCGGCGTGTTTGACGATGAGGACATCCGGGGCGAGGTCATCGGCCAGATCCTCGTGGGCGCTGGCCGCAAGGACCGTCAGGCCGTGCGCATCGGCCAGCCGCCGCACGCGATACGCCACCGCCCGGGCACAGAGCCGGTCGAGAGTGGAACAGAACTCGTCAGCCACCAGCAGCCGCACCGTCGGCTTGCCGGCGGGACGGGCCAGCAGCGCGTCCAGCGCCAGCGCCAGGCGGAGCCGGTACCGCTGGCCGTCCGAGAGTTCGCCCGCACACCGAAGCAGCAGAAACGCATCGGCCAGACCCGCGGCGCTCAGCAGATGCAGGGCCTCCTCCAGCGGGCCCGACACCAGGTCAATGACCGGCCGGTCCTCCCGCACGCGGACAGTGGCCAGATCCACGGCGCGGCCCCCGTCGGCCACAGCGTCGCGGATGGCCCGCCCGAGCCCCCTTAGCAGCACGCTCTTGCCGCTGCCCGACGGGCCGGTCACGAAGACCACGTCGCCGCCACGCACGTCGAGGGCGAGGTCCTGGTACAGCGCAACCTCGTAGGATTCATCGAGGCCGATGCCGAACATCTCGGCGACCTGAATCACGCGGTCGGTGGGGGGCCGGTCCGACCGCCCGTGAGGCGCGGCTTGGAACTTTTGGTTGATCGTATAGAGGGCCATAGGTATGCTCCTTTTCGTGATCCTGCTGAAGAAGAAGTTCCTGGACCTGGTCCGGTCGGGCGCCAAGCGGCAGACGATCCGCGTGTGGCCGCGACGGCGGCTGCGCCCCGGACAGCGGGAGTTCATCCCGGGTTTGGGACGCATCCGGATCACCGCCTTCGAGCGCGTGAGCCCCGAGGACTTGACCGACAAGGACGCCCGGCTCGACGGGTTCGCGTCGCGCGAGGCCCTGCTCGCGGAACTCGCGGCGCTGTACGGCGACCGGCTCTCGGAGGTGCCTTGCTTTCGCATCCGCTTCACCTATCCTGCCGACGAGTCCGAGTCGGGCGGAGGAGGAGACACGTCCGCCCCCTCCTGAAGCCGCTTCGCCTCTCCCCATCGACGGGCCTTCCTCCGGATTCTGCGCAGCATCGCCCGTAGCGTCTTCGGGGTCGCGCCGCCGCCCGTTGACGGGGAGGCCCCGACGAGGCCCAACTGGGCGATTCGCCGAAGCGACATCCCCAGGAAGCGGTGAAGGTATGCCAGCCGCTGCTCCTCGGGCTTCAGCACCCGCCATGACGCCAGGATCGCCAAGTTCTGCGGATCGGTCGCCCGCCGGACGGCCCGCCGGGCCATCCGCCTGACCGTAGCCCTGCTGACGCCCAGCAACCCGGCAAGTTCCCGCAGGCTCGCGCCCCGCCGATGCAGAAGCGCCAATACCACTCGCTCCCTCTGCGGAAGCAGCCACCAAGCCTTTCGCAGGTAACGCGGCCTGATCTCTCGGCCGCGCGTTTTGCTATTTGCCAAACCAAACAGCTTCTGAGAATCGTCCGTGGCGCGTTTTCTCGGTGCCATATTTGGCGTCCATCGAACAGGCGTCGGGATTATACCGCGCATTTGCTACTTGTCAAACACCAAATCTCCCGAGTATAATACCGGCCAAACTACCGCTTTTTGGCCTAGGCAGAATTGGGGTTGACTCGCATTTGATCTGCGGTAAACTTCCGGCGTGGGCCCGGCCGGGCCAACCGGGCAGCCGCCACGCAGACGCTGCCAAGGAGGTGGGCGATGGGATTGAGGGAGAATCTCAGAGAACTCGAAAGGCTTCGCCGCCTGCTGGCTACCAGCCGCCAGAAGGGCGTGTTCGGCGAGGAAGTCCGGCGTGCGCGGCAGCGGCGCGGTATGACGCTGGAGGCCTTGTCGCAGGCGACGGGCATGGCCAAGTCGTACCTGTCCCAAATCGAGACGGGCTACGCCCCGCCGCCGCGCGACGAGAAGATTCGCAAGATCGCCGACGCGCTGGGGTTGGATGCGCCGACCCTCTTGCTGCGTGCTCACGTGTCGGAGTTGCCGCCGGACGACAAAGAGCACATGGCCCGCATGTTCGATGCGACCGATGAAGTCGTCCGGACGCTGCTTGCCGCCAAAGGCGCCACGCCGGACGCCGTGCCCACGGAAGGCGACGCCGAGGGCGCCCTGGATCTCGACGCCCTGTACGAGAGCGGTCTGCTGCATCAATTGGCGCGGTGGGGCGAGGCGCGCGGCGAGGAACCTGAGAGCCTGCTCCGTGCCATTCCCATCATCAACAAGGTCTCAGCAGGGTACCCGCAGGGCTTCACCGACCTGGACTACCCGGTGGGGATAGCGGACGAATACATCTCGGTGCCGGCCGAGATGTCGGACCCGAACGCCTTCGCGCTGCACGTGGTGGGCCACTCGATGGAGCCGAAGTACCATGAGGGCGACGTGGTGGTGTTCATGCCGTCGGCGCCGATCGAATCGGGCGACGATTGCTTCGTGCGGTTCGCCGTCACGGGCGGCCCGGTGGACGGCGAGAGCACGTTCAAGCGGGTCTTCTTCGACGCGGACGGCCGGATCCGGCTGCAACCGCTCAACGAACATCACGCCCCCACCTTCGTGAAGCGTGACGAGATCCAGGGCATGTTCCGTGCCTCGGCGCGGTACGAGAAACTGTAGCCGGCCCGGGTGGAGCAACCGATGAGCGACGACCTTGTGCTTCTTGCCGACGGCGGCGGCGGTGAGCGGATGATGGACCTCATCCGCCACGAGATCCTGTCGCGTTTCGCTTCGGACGATGGCAGCGGCGAACTGGCGCGCCTGGCCGATGCAGCCCGCCTGCGGGCGGGCGGCGCCGACCTGGCCTTCACGACCGATTCGTACACCGTGCGGCCCATCGAGTTTCCCGGCGGCAACATCGGCAGGCTGGCCGTCGCGGGAACCGTTAACGACCTGGCGTGCCTGGGCGCAAGGCCGGCGGCCCTGTCGCTCGCGCTGATCATCGAGGAAGGGCTCGACCTCGGGACGCTCGGGCGCGTGCTGGACTCGGCCGCTGCAACCGCCCGCGAGACGGGCGTGCCGGTCGTGTGCGGCGACACGAAGGTGGTGGAGCACGGCGCAGCCGACCGGCTGTTCATCAACACGGCGGGCGTCGGTGTCATCGAGCACGGCCGCCGCCTGGAGGCCGAAGCCATCCGGCCCGGCGACGCGGTCCTTGTGTCCGGGACGCTGGCGGACCACGGCATCGCCGTGATGAGCAAGCGTGAGGGCCTGGCGTTCGAGGCAGCGGTCACGAGCGACGCCGCACCCCTGTGGCCGCTCGCCGAGGCGCTGCTTGCGGCATGCCCGAACCTTCGGGCGCTGAAGGACCCGACTCGCGGCGGCCTGGCGGCGGCGGTAAACGAACTGGCCGAGGCGGCGGAGGTGGGGATGCGGATCGAGGAGGCGTCGGTGCCCGTGCGACCGGCGGTGGCAGGGGCCTGCGAGGCGCTGGGGCTGGACGTGCTGAACGTGGCCAACGAAGGCAAGTTCATCGTGGTCGTCGCGGCGGACGAGGCCGCGGCGGCCCTGGCTGCCATGCGCGACCACCCCCTTGGCCGCGATGCCGCCGTCATCGGCGAGGTCCTGCCCGCTCCCGCCAGGGGAGCGCGCGTGACGCTTCGCACCCGCATCGGCGGTGAGCGGGTCCTGGAGATGCCCTACGGCGAAGACTTGCCGCGAATTTGCTAGCCGCGACCTGAGCAGGAGACACCCGAAGCCATGCCAAAGCGCCCGAACATCCTGTTCATCATGTCCGACGACCATGCGGCCCATGCGATGGGTTGTTACGGCAGCCGCATCAACGAGACGCCGAACATGGACCGCATTGCAGCGGGGGGCATGCGGCTGGACAACTGTTTCTGCACCAACTCCATCTGCACGCCCAGCCGCGCCGTCATCCTGACGGGGACGTACAACCACGTCAACGGCGTGACGACGCTCTCGACGCCGATGGACAACCGCCTTCAGACGTTCCCGAAACTGCTTCAGGCGGCCGGGTACCAGACGGCCGTCATCGGCAAGTGGCATCTGGGCATCGGGCCGCAGCATTGCCCGACGGGCTTCGATTACTGGAACGTCCTGCCGGGGCAGGGGCTGTACCACGACCCCGAGATGATCGAGATGGCGCCGTCGGGCGAGCGGACCGTCTTCAAGGGGTACGTCACGGACCTTATCACCGACATGTCGATCGACTGGATCCGGCGGCGCGATAGAGACCGGCCGTTCTGTCTGCTGTGCCATCACAAGGCGCCGCACCGGCACTGGGAGCCGGACGCCAAACACGCCCATCTGTACGACGACGTGGAGATTCCCGAGCCCGAGACGTTCAACGACGATTACGCGAACCGTGCGGCGGCGGCCGAGGCGGCCACGATGCGCATCGACCGCGACCTGAACGAGGACGACGTCAAGGGCAGCCCGCCCGAGGGCCTCTCGCCCCGGGACGTCAAGAAGTGGAAGTACCAGCGGTACATCAAGGATTACCTGCGGGTGGTGGCGTCGATGGACGACGGCATCGGCCGTCTGCTCGACACCCTCGACGACGAGGGCCTGACCGACGACACGGTCGTCATCTACACGTCGGACCAGGGGTTCTTCCTGGGCGACCACGGCTGGTACGACAAGCGGTTCATGTACGAGGAATCGCTGCGGATGCCCTTCATTATCCGCTACCCGCGCCAGATCGCGCCCGGTACGGCGAACGCGGACATGGTGCTGAACCTTGACTTTCCGCCGACGCTGCTCGGCTACGCGGGCGTGCCGATCCCCGGTGCGATGCAGGGCACGAGCATCCGTCCGTTGCTCGGCGGCCACACGCCCGACGGGTGGCGAACCGCGATGTACTACCGCTACTGGATGCACAAGGCCCATCACAACGTCTACGCCCATTACGGCCTGCGGACGCTGCGGCACAAACTCATCTACTACTACGGCGAGGCCTGCGGGCAGGACGGGGCCATCGACGAGCCCACCGAGCCGGAGTGGGAACTCTTTGACCTTCAGCGCGACCCCTGCGAGTTGAACAACGTGTACCACGACCCCGCGTACGCCGATGTCGTGACCGAGTTGAAGTCGGAACTTCACCGCCTGCAGGCCGACGTCGGCGATGAGCCAATGCCGGAGATTGAGTGAACCAACGCGCTTCGGACCTTGTCCTTTCGGATGAGACCATGCTAGCGCAGCCTGTGCTGCCGCCAAGCGGCTCTGCCGGCAAAAGGGTGTAACTGGCTGTAGCGTAACGGTTTATCTCGTATTACTGCGAGTTCTTTGCCGATGGCATGGTAACGGAAAACGCAGGAAAAAGGTCTGCCGTGCCCTTGACACAGGACGTGGGGCAGGTAGAATGAGGTTGGCTGGGCCCGGTTTTTTATTTTGCGGGTAACTGTGAAATCTTTCACAGTTACCGCGCGCTTGTACAGCAGGCCACAGGCAACAGTACAGGAACGCTTCTGGCGCCAGGGGGCAACGCGGAGAGCGGAGGTCACGGCCTCCCGAGGGCAGTGAGAGCATGTTGGCGCCGGCCGCTGCCGGCCGGCGGCACGATTCTGCAAGGCGGAGACGAGCACATGGCGAATCCCAAGACCGTCATCATCATCGACGACGACCCGGACGTGCTGGAGGCCACCAAGTCCATCCTCGAGGGCGCCGACTACACGGTGGTAACCGCCCTGAGCGCCGAGGAAGGGCTGGAGCGCGTCCGCCAGGGCGGCATCGACTGCATCATCCTCGATGTCATGATGGCCACCGACACCGAGGGGTTCCACGTGGCGCAGGACCTGAAGGCCGACCCGGCGACCGCCGACATCCCGATCCTGATGCTGACGGCCGTCTCGCGGAAATCGGGCTTCGAGTTTTCGCCCGAGACCGACAAAGACTACATGCCCGTGGAAGCATTCCTGGAGAAGCCTCTGGATCCGGAGCGTCTTCTCGAGGCGGTTGCCGGGCTGGTGAAGGAATAGCCCGTCGCGGCTCGGCGCGTCGCCGCAGCGACGGTGCGAGCACATAGATCGAGGGCAGACGCCGATGTTGCCACAACTCCTGAAGGCGGGGGACCTTGCCGCGTGGGTCGAGGCGTTGATGGCCGAGAGCCGTGTGGCAGCGCCCGTGCTCAAGGAAACGAGTGTCTCCGATCCGACCGACCTGAAGTTCGGGTGGGCGTACGTGGAAGACCCGGCCGACGTGCGGCTGGATTACACGGTGACCGTCCTGGGGCCGAAGCAGTTTCTGTGGCCGCCACGGCAGAAGTTGGTCCGCTACGACCTCGAGGGCGATGCTTGCCCGACGGCCCTTATCGACCACGAGTCGCAAGTTCTCTTCGGCGTTCACCCGTGCGATCTGACGGCCATCGGAACGCTGGATGCGGCCTTCGCGAAGGACGTGGCCGACCCGCATTACTTGGCGCGGCGGTCGGATACGGCGATCGTCGGCCTGGACTGCGGGGCTCCGTGCGACGAGTCGTCGTTCTGCCTCGACATGGGTTCGCTGTACCCGGCGTCGGGGTTCGACGTGATGCTCACCCCGGTGAACGATGAGTACTTCGTCGAGGTGGCGACGGAACGGGGACAGGCCCTGGTGGAGGCGGCCAAGGTCCGCTCCGCCACCAAGCAGGATATGGAAATGCACCAGGCCTTCGCCGAAGAGAAGCGAAGCAATTTCCACTACAAACTGCCCTACGAGGTGAAGTACCTGCCGGAGGTGCTGGATCAGTCCTACGACAGCCTCGTCTGGGAGGCGATAGCGCGGCGGTGCTTCTCGTGCGGCTCGTGCAATACGACGTGCCCGACCTGTTACTGCTTCGACGTCTACGACGCGGTGGAGGTGGACCTGACGAAGGGCTGCCGCACCCGCCGCTATGACTCGTGCCAGTTGGACCCGTTTGCCGAGGTGGCGGGGGGCGAGAACTTCCGCGAAGAGCGCTGGAGCCGCCTGCGGCACCGCATGTTCCGCAAGGGCAAGTACATCCTGGAGCAGACGGGCCGGCCCGGATGCGTGGGCTGTGGCCGGTGCGAACGGGCGTGTGTCGCCAAGATCAGCATCAAGGACACGTACGTCCAGATTGCAGGGAGCCGATAGCCGTGACCCAGACCGATATCGAGCAAGGCGCGACGGCCGAGAGCCCGTACGTGCCGAAGATGGCGCGGATCGTCGCGGCCGACCAGGTGACCGAGACTGAGCGGTTCTTCCGCCTCGAGATGGAAGGCGGGCCGCTCGTGTACGAGCCGGGGCAGTTTGTCGGGGTCACGGTCTTCGGCGTGGGCGAAGCGCCCATCAGCATTTGCTCCAGCCCGACACAGGGCGAGGCGTTTGAGTTGACGGTTCGCAGTGTCGGCATGGTCACGAACGCCCTGAAGGGCTTCGAGACGGGCGACCGGCTGGGGATTCGCGGCCCCTTCGGGCACGGCTTCGACTACGACGCCATGAAGGGGCAGGATGTGCTGTTCGTGGCCGGCGGCCTGGGGCTTGCACCGGCGCGAAGCCTCATCCGGTACGTGCTCGACAAGCGCAGTGACTTCGGCAAGGTGACGATCCTCGTCGGGGCGCGGGAACCGAATCTACTTCTCTTCCGCGACGAACTCGTGGGGTGGACCGAACGCGACGACGTCGAGACGTACGTGACGGTGGATCGGGGCGACGAGGCGTGGCAGGGCGAGGTGGGCGTCATCACGCGGCTGTTTCGCAAGATCGAGGTGGACGCCGCGCGGACGTACGCGGTCATCGTCGGCCCGCCCGTCATGTTCAAGTTCACGGTCCTCGAGGCGTTGGCCTCGGGTGTCCCGGAGCACCGGATCATCTGCTCGCTGGAGCGGCACATGAAGTGCGGCATCGGCAAGTGCGGGCACTGTCAGATCCGCGGCGTCTACGTCTGCCGCGAGGGGCCGGTCTTCACGTACGAGCAGGTCAAGAGCCTGCGCGAGGGCATCTAGCGATTCCGAGCCCGCCGCGGGAGCGGTGAGGCACGACGTGCGGGGGCCGGACCCCCAACCGAAGGAAGACACAATGGCCGCCAAGCCGACACTCGCCTTCTTCTCGCTGGCCTGCTGCGAAGGGTGCCAGTTGCAGGTCCTCGCGTGCGAGGAGAAGTTGCTGCCGATCCTCGAGAAGGCCGACATCGTGCGGTTTCGCGAGGCCGCCGACGGCGACGCCGATCACTACAACGTGACGTTCGTCGAGGGCTCGATCGTCACGGCTCACGACATCGAGCGGATCCGCCGGATCCGCGCCAAGACCGACGTCCTCGTGGCCCTCGGCGCCTGCGCCACCATCGCCGGGGTCAACGCCATCAAGAACTTTCAGGACCCCGACAGTGTGGCCGACTACGTGTACGGGGACAAGAAAGCGTGGTTCCCGCACATCGCGGCCCGGCCGCTGAAGGCCGAGGTCAAGGTGGACGTCGAGATCCACGGGTGCCCCATCTCGAGCGACGAGTTCCTCGAGGTGGCCACGTGCCTGCTCATGGGCAAGCCTTACCGTCAGCCCAACTACCCGGTATGCGTGGACTGCAAACTGGCCGACAACGTGTGCCTGTGGAACAAGGGCATCCCGTGCCTGGGCGTGGTGACCCGGGCCGGCTGTGCGCCGCTGATGTGCCCGAGCGCGGGGCACAAGTGCATCGGCTGCCGCGGACTCGTCGATAGTCCCAACACCCAAGCCGCCAAAGACGTCATGGCCGAGTTCGGCCTGACGATGGACGACATCCTGCGCGAGTTTCGCCTGTTCCAGGGCATCTACGACGAGGTCGCGCAAGAGGCGTGAGGCGTCTGCATTCAGCCCCCGGTGAACACACCGGGGGCGCGATGGGAGCAACAACCGTATGGCGAAGGCGGCATCGAAAACACTGGACGTTCGCGTCGATTACGTGACCCGCGTCGAAGGGCACGGCAACATCGTCGCCCGCGTCGAGGACGGCGAACTCGTCGAGTGCAGGATGGAGGTTACCGAGTCGCCTCGCTTCTTCGAGGCGATGCTTCGCGGCCGGTCGTGGAAGGACGCCATGTTCCTGACGACTCGGATCTGCGGCATCTGCGCCTGCGGACACGGCAGCGCCAGCCTCAAGGCCACCGAAGACGCCATGGGCATCACGCGGTCCGAGCAGACCGAGTGTCTGCGCCGCATCGTCCTGCACGCCGAGCAACTCGAAAGCCATTGGCTCCACTGTTACTTCCTGGTGGCGCCGGACTTCTTCGGCGCCCCCAGCGTCATCCCTCTGGCCAAAACGCACACCGACGTGGTGCTGCGGGCGATGCGCCTGAAGAAACTCTCGCATCACATCTGCCGCGTCCTCGTCGGCCGACACACGCACCCCATCGGCATGGTGCCCGGCGGGTACATGAAACTGCCGAGCGTCCGGGCGCTGAAGGAACTCAGGGATCACATTGCGAGTTTCGAAGACGACGTGCACGCCACGGTGGACCTTTTCGCAACGCTCGAGCCGCCGGCCTTTGAGCGCGAGACCGAGTACGAGTCGATCACCAACCCCGACGAGTACGCCTTCTTCGACGGCCGCCTCATCACCAGCGACGGCGACAAGGCCGACACCCACGACTACCGCAACATCATCCACGAGGAGATTGTCCGGCACTCCAGCGCCAAGCACGTCAAGAATCGCCGCGAGAGCCTGATGGTCGGTGCCCTCGCCCGGTTCAACAACAACCACGCGCAACTGGTGCCCGAAGCGAAGGCGGCAGCCGAGAAACTCGGCCTTGCGGCACCGTGCACCAACCCGTTCCACAACAACACGGCCCAGATCGTCGAGTCGGTCCACTGCTATTACGAGGTTCTACGGCTGCTGGATGACCTCATCGAGGCGGGCATCCAGGACGAGAAACCGCCGCTCGCGTGGCCCCGCGGCCGCGCCGGCACGGGCGTCGGCATCGTCGAAGTGCCGCGCGGTACGCTCGTCCACGAGTACGAATACGACGAGGACGGCATCGTGACGGGGGCGAACCTGGTCATCCCGACCAACCAGAACCTGGCGAACATCGAGGCCGACTTCCGGGCGTACATCCCGCAACTGATGGACGAGGGCCGAACGCAGGCAGAGGTCACCCACGCCCTCGAGATGTTGGTCCGAGCCTACGACCCTTGCATCTCCTGCTCGACACACCTCGTACAGGTGGAGTTCAAGTAGGAGGTTAAACCGGCGGGGCGGGCCGCACGGCCCGCCCCGTCCTGCCTTTTCGGACTCACAAGTCCGAAGCAGCAAGTCATTATACGTGGCGGCCCCGGCGGCGGCCGCGTTTTTTTTTGCCGTGCTGAGCAACGTTCGGGAGCGGATGCTGTTTGCGTCGCCGGGAGCGGTGACCGCGGCACACCAGCGTGCCTGCCGACGTCATTGCCTCTTCGCGGGCGCCTCCGGCGGGTTCTCCCACACGTCTTTGAGGACCTTGGCGGCCTCGGGGTCGTGCTTGAGGACCTCGGCGCGGACGAAGGGATAGAAGTCGTTCGTGCCGAACCAAGCCTCGGTCAGTTCCGCGAAGTACTCCTGGTCGTTGTTCAGGGCGTAGGCCTTCTTCGTGTCGCCGCGGAAGTACAGGACCGACTCATACGACCCCGCTTCCTTGGCCTTCTCGTACGCCGCCCTCACGCCCGGGTGATCGTACCCGATGACCTGATGGTGGTAGCCGTGGGCGAGTTCGTGCAGGACCATCCACGGCTGGTGCCTCGTCCAGTCGAGGAAGGTTTCGGGGTTGCCGAGTTCCACGGACTTCGCCTTCTCGGGGTTGAAATCGTGCCCCTCGAGCCACCGCCGTGACGGGTGGTAGCACATACAGGCGACCCGTGGGTTCTCCTCGACCCAGATGCGGACCTCCCGCAGCCGCTCGACGGCCTTTGCCGGCACCATGCGCGTGATGTTGTAGAGTTGCACCCGCAACTGGCGGAGCGTCCGTTCCCACAGGTCCTTCTTCGCCAGCACCTTCTTGTGGACGAGGACGGGCCAGCCCTCGATCCGCTGGACCTCGAAGGCGGAGGTGGGCTCGAAGGTCGGCTTGGCAGGCTTCTCGGGTTTCGTCTCGGCGGCCTTCGGCTTGGCGGCGGCTTCGGCGGACGGCGCGAGCGCGGCAACGGCGAGGCATGCGGCAAGGACAAGAAGCGTTCTCACTCGGGGCTCCCTTGTTCGGTGCGTGTTGCGGAGGCCTTCTTCCGTCAGAGGTCGCGGGCCATAAGGGTAATCTCGAACGGGGCGTCGTCCAAGCGTTTCTTCCCGGTGACCTCGAAGCCCCGGCGGCGGTACCATCCTTCGAGTTCGGCGTCGTCGGCGATCAGGCCCAGGGTGACACGCTGCGCGCCGAGGCGCCGGGCCTCGCCGATGGCATGGGCCAGCAAGGCCCCGCCAAGGCGTTTCCCGCGGCAGGCGGGCAGCACGGCTAGGTGCCGCACGTGGACCTCGCCCTCGTCGCGCATCTGCAGGGCGACGCAGCCGGCCGGTTCGTCGGCGTCGCGCACCACGAAGTAACGGGCCCCGCCGTCGAACATCCCCTGGATCCAATCCACCTGCAGGTTCGACGCGTGGCGCGGCCAGTTCTCGGGTGTGATGCCAAACCGTTCGTACACGGTCCCGAAAGCGGCGCGGACCAGCCGCATGATCAGCGGCGCCTCGTCGCGCGAAACCTCTTGGATGGTTGGCGGCATCTGAGGCCCCTCCTTGGAGGGAGTCACGGGGACTTTCCGCTCCCGGCTCGGGGGCGAGTCGGGCAGTGCCCCCGGAGGCGATGGCAGCTAAGTGCTTGTAAAAACTCTACTTGGCCACGATGTTGACAAGGTGGCCGGGGATGACGATCACCTTCTTGACCTCGGTGCCGGCAAGGATCTCCTTTGTCCGGTCGAGGGCCAGGGCCGCTTCGCGCACGTCTGCCTCGGCGGCATCGGCGGGCATGGTGACGTGGGCTCGGAGTTTGCCGTTGACCTGGATGGCGTACTCGATTTCCTCCTCGGCACACGCCGTCTCATCGCAAACAGGCCAGCCCGCGGCGGTGACCGACGGCTCGTGACCGAGGGTCTGCCAGAGTTCTTCGGTGACGTGCGGCACAAAGGGGTGCAGGAGTTGGACCATCGACTCCATCGCCAGCCGCAGGGCCGGACCCGCCTCGGCCGTCTTCGGCACGCCCGAGAGGGTGTTCGCCAGTTCCATGATCGCCGCGATGCCGGTGTTGAACTGCCACGACTCCTCGATGTCCTCGGTCACTTTGCGGATGGTCTGGTGGGTCTTGCGCCACAGCGCCTTGGCCGGCCCGTCGAGGTCGGTGCCGTCGCCGGCGTACGCCTCAACGTCGGCGATCACATCCAACGACTCCGCCGTCTGCCGCCAGACGCGGTCAAGGAACCGGCGGGCGCCGACGATGGCGTCGTCCTGCCACTCGGCATCCCTCTGGGGCGGTCCGATAAAGAGCGTGTACAGCCGCTGCGTGTCGGCCCCGTACTGGGTGATGACGGCGTCGGGGCTGACGACGTTGCCCTTCGACTTCGACATCTTCTCGAGTTTGCCCGTCATCTCGGACTGCTTGCAGATCATGCCCTGCGTGAACAGGGCCTTGAACGGCTCATTAAACCCCACGTGGCCGGCGTCGCGCAGGACCTTGCAGATGAAGCGCGTATACAACAGGTGGAGTACGGCATGTTCGATGCCACCGATATATTGATCCACCGGCATCCAGTAATCGACCTTGGCGCGGTCGAACGGCTCGACGTTCGGCTGCCGCTCGGCATCGGTCACGGCAAACCGCAGGAAGTACCAGCACGAACACAGCCACTGGGCGATGGTGTCGGTGTCGCGCTTCGCGCCGCCCCCGCACTTCGGGCACGTGGTGTTGACCCAGGAAGCAACCTTCGCAAGCGGGCTTTCGCCCCTTGGCGGGAACTCGACCTCGCTCTCGGGCGGCAGTTCAACCGGCAACTCCGTGACCGGCACCGGCACCACGCCGCACGACGGGCAGTGGACCACCGGAATCGGGGCACCCCAGTACCGCTGGCGGCTGATGAGCCAGTCGCGTATCCGGTAGTTGATCGTCCCCGCCCCCATGTTGTTCTCTTCCAGGTACCGGATGACGTCGCCGATGCCGCCGGGCGTGGGCGTGCCGGAAAGGGGCCCCGAGTGGACCATCTCGCCGGCCTCGACGTAGGCCTCGGTCAGGGCGTCGGCCATCAGATTCCGGCCCTCGGGCTGAATGACCACGCGGATGTCGATGCCGTACTTCCTGGCGAACTCGAAGTCCCGCTGGTCGTGGGCCGGCACGGCCATGACGGCCCCCGTCCCGTACTCCATGAGGGCGTAATTGGCGACCCAGAGGGGAACCCGCTCCCCGTTGACGGGGTTGATCACGTAGGCTCCCGTGAAGACGCCCTCCTTCTCGACCGCCTCGTCGCCGCGGACGGCAGCGCCCTGGCGCTTCACACGGTCGCAGAACGCCAGGACCTCGGCCTCTCGCTCGGTGCCGGCCACCAGGTCGGCGATGAGGGGGTGCTCGGGCGCGAGGCTCATGAACGTGACGCCCCAGAGCGTGTCGGGCCGCGTCGTGAAACACGGCAAGGGCGTGCCGCCAGCGAGCGTGAAATCGACGCGGGCGCCCTCACTGCGGCCGATCCAGTTGGCCTGCATCGTGCGGACCTTCTCAGGCCACTCGCCCAGTTCCGACAGGTCGTCGAGCAACCGCTGGGCGTACTCGGTGATCCGGAAGAACCACTGGTCCAGGTCCTTCAGGCCCACCTCCGCGCCGCACCGTTCGCAGCACCCGTCCACGACCTCCTCGTTCGCCAGGCCCGTCTGACACGACGGGCACCAGTTGACGGGCGCCTTCTTGCGGTACGCCAGTCCCCTCTCCAGAAGCACGAGGAAGATCCACTGGGTCCATTTGTAGTAGTCGGGCGCGCTGGTGTTGACCTCGCGCCGCCAGTCGTATCCGACCCCCCAGCGGTGGAACTGGTCCTTCATGTACGCGATATTGTCGCGGACCCACGTGGCGGGTAGGGCCCCGGCCTTGATGGCCGCGTTCTCGGCCGGCAGACCGAAGGCATCGAACCCCATCGGCGAGAGCACCTCGTAGCCGCGCATCATCTTGTAGCGGGTCACGACGTCGCCTATGATGTAGTTGCGGCCGTGACCGACGTGCAGCATGCCGCTCGGGTACGGGAACATGGTGAGGCAGTAGAACTTCTTGTCGCGCGGCACGTCGCCTTCGGTCTCGAAGGTGTGATTCTCGTGCCACCAGGCCTGCCACTTGGCTTCGACCTGCTCGGGGTTGTAGTCGTCCATGGTTCACCTCTCGTTGTGTCACACGCGGCGGGCAAGCCCGCCGGCTAACGCCACTGCTGCCGAACGAAAAGGGCCTCGGGTTCATCCCGAGGCCGCCTGACCGTCCTTGCGCGCGTACCGGCCCCGGGATTTACCGGGCAAGGACCAGGGCCGGGTTCTCGCGCTTCCGTCTCATGACATGGGAAGTATCGGCACCGGGGGCGGGCCTGTCAAGGCAAAATGGGGCGTCTGAGGCATCGGCCGCGCCGCTACCGTCTACCCGTCTTGTCGAGTTGCTCGATGCGGCTGCCGCGGCTGCGAAGGAGCCGCACGATGCCCTTCTCGCCTACCAGGTGCATGCAGCCGACAACTGCGAAGTACGTCTTGTCGGTCTCCAGGAACCCTTCGATCGTCCTGGCCATTCGCTCGTTGCGGTCGTCGCGGAGGCGTTTCAGGGCGGGAGCCAGCCGACCGTCATCCGAGCGGTACCGGCGGCTGAGCGTGTCGATGGCCTCGGCATCACCGGCCTGCCATGCCTCTGTCACCGCAGTCATCATCTCCCCGAGGTCGGGCAGTTGGTCGAGCATGTGACGCAGGGCCAGTTCGTGTTCCTCCCGCGTACCGTCGGCCATGATGCCGGCCTGCGATTCGACGGTCTCCAGGGTCAGGATCGGTTTCTTCGCGGCCACGGCGCACTTGAGAAAACACTTGTCGAGGCCAAGGTCCGCCCGAAACCCTGCCCGCACCGTCTCCTGCTGCATGAGCGTCATGGCCACGAGCCACGGCCGCAGTCGAGAGACGTCGGCCAGCCGCATCCCGCGCGACTCAAGGTACTCCTTCAACCGCCGCAACGTATCCGGCGCGACGTCCCGTTCGAGCGACTCGCCCGCCGGATAGACGCCTCGCGCGCTGGTCAGTTGGTCCAGTTTCCGCTGATTCGCCGGGTTCAGGTTGACCTCGGTCACCAGACACTCCGACTCCGCGAAGGCCTTCTCGATAGTCGGATCCAGCGGATACAACGCCGGCTTGCCGAAGTGGAGCGACCCCAACAGGTAGACGGTCGCGCCTCCCGACCGGACCCGCCAGAGGAGGCACTTGCCGGTATCCTTGACCTCGTCGCCGGCCAGCGCCTGAGCCGCGCAGACCCCCGCCACCAGGAGCAGCAACACGTGAATCCGCTTGCGAGTGCGACAGAATCCTGACATCCGGGCGCCCCTTGTCGACGTCTCGGCCACCATCGTACCGCGCGGCAGGTCGGGCGCGAAGCAGGAAACGGGGAACGTGTCACGCCGCAGCAATGGCGCGTAACGCATTGCACCACAACTACTTACAGGCGCAGGCCTACTCAATCATCGCCAGCAGTTTGCGGATGGCCTGGTGCCCGTGGTCGGTCTGCGTGACGATAAGGTTCCCGCCGAGGCAGGTGATGGTGGCGGGCCCGCCCTCGTCGGCCCAGGGAGCAATGCGGCGGTCGTTCTCATTGCGGACGAATCTCTGGATCATGTCGATGATCCGCTCCGGCGTGACCTGGCTGCCATCGTCCGGCTCGGGAGCCCCTATGTTTCCGAACAGGTCACCCCCACCGCCCAGGTTGGCGGCCGACTGGATTACCTCGCCGACCTCGAACCGCGGCCCACCGGTAAAGTTCGGCACCTGCGCCAGCGCCAGCCGGATGCTGTACGTCGCGGTCTTCAGGGGCATCCACGACTTCTCCAGCGTCGTGATCAGGACGTAGCCGGGGCCGATGCGGTACCCGCATTCGCGGGGCAGGATCAGTTCGATGACCTTCTCGTAACTGACGCCCGACACCTTGATTGAGACCGTCCGGGTCTCCAGATCGATGCCCGCCTCCTCGAGGGCCTTGTCAAAGACGATGCCGAAGTTGCCGACCTCGCCCAGGAACATCAACACGCTCTTCATGCTGGTACGCTCGAAGTCGATGCCCGGCCGGCTCCGCATCGTCGAGGTCACCGTGCGGCGGGTGCGGGCAAACTCGCGGACCTTGAGCGCGGCTTCCTGCCGCGCCTTGTAGGCCGCGGCAGCGTCTGTCGCGGCGGATGTCTCGGGCTCCTGCTGTGCCTGAGCAGGCTTAGGCGCGGCGGCAGACTCCGAGCCAGACAAAGCAGCGGCCCGACCCGAAGATGGCCCCGTCGGAATGGCCCGCGCGGCGCGCGCGCCGACCAGTGAAACGACGAGCAACAGAGACGCCAGGATCGTCCACCGTTTCATGGCCCGCCTCCTTTCACCTCCAGCCCACCCGCCCTATTATACGACCAACCGCCCGCCATGACTTTGAGGTTTTCAGCCGCGACAGAGACAGACGTTGCGGGGAACACCCTCGCGAGCACAAGTCATTCTGTGAAAAGGGGTTACGGCTTGTCTCGGGGTGGAACCACCTTGCCGCCTTTGTACGTCGTGCCGCGCCACGTGACGCTGCGAAGTCCCAGCGCCCGGATGATAGCGCCGCCCTGAAACGTCAGCACCAGCAAGGCGGCCGGCGGGTAAAAGACCAGATACCACGGGTTGCCCCGGCACAGGATGAACAGCCGCCTCATCGTTACCATCAGCGCCACCACACCCACGAAGGCCGCCAGGAACGCGAGCAGCGTCAGGGGGCTCGGGTCTCCCATCGCCAGGAAGACCGACGAAACGGCCAGCACGCCGAACGGCATCAGCGTGAACAGAAACGTCATCGTCATGGCCCCCAGGAGCCAGAGGAGGCTCTTGAATCCGCCGTAGTAGATCCGCGTCCAGCCCCGGTACATCGCGCCGAGAGAATCGTACATGCGGGTGGTGAACAGGTCCTCGCCGACGGCGTTGAAGAGGCGGTGCCCCGCACCCTTAAGGCACCGCGCCAGGGCGATGTCCTCGACAATCTCGTTCTTGACCGCGTCGTAACCCCCTATGGCTTCATAGGTTGCGCGCCGGATGCAGATGTACTGCCCGTTCGCGAAGGCCGTCCGCCGCTTCGGATTGTTCACCCATGTGGGGCGGAACCACGCCACCAGCACCGAGCCCGCAACCGGCTGGACGGCGTTCTCCCAGAAACCATGCATCTCCAGAACCGGCCACAGGCTGAGCATGTCGCCCTGATTGGCCGCCAGAAAGTTCACGCCCGCCCGCACGCTGTGAGGGGCCTGGCGGCAGTCGGCGTCCACGAACAGGAGCCAGTCGCCCCGCGCCTGCCCGGCCCCCACGTGCATGGCGTGCGGCTTGCCAAACCACCCCGGCGCAAGTTCGGCGACCTGGATCAGCCGCACGCGCGGGTCCGCCGCGGCCACCTCGCGGACGATATCCGCAGTGCCATCCGTGCTGCGATCATCCACCACGAGGATCTCAATGTTCGGGTAGTCCTGCGCAAGGAGCGTCTCGAGGGCCTCGCCGATGTTTTTCTGCTCGTCCTTCGCCGGGACGATGACCGACACCAGGCCCGCGTCCGGGGCGTCCGGGATGGTCTCGGCCGAAAGAACCGGTCCCCGCGAGCCGGGCAGGTAAACCAGGATAGCGCGGTACACCCATATGGCCGTGATGGCCAGGACGATGACGACGCCGATCATCTCGGGGATCACCCGTTGCCGCTCCTGTGCTTCGGCCTCAGCCTTTGCCGCCGTATGCTGCGCGGGCAGCCTCGTAGACCTTGCGGAACGCCGCCCCGTGC
>Ga0307379_10002287_pt1 | contig 28625 bp, 17 predicted proteins | sample UN2MG_FD_202237 | JGI IMG/M metagenome (GOLD analysis project Ga0307379, IMG submission 202237) | Soil microbial communities from Risofladan, Vaasa, Finland - UN-2 | ecosystem: Environmental > Terrestrial > Soil > Coastal area > Acid sulfate soil | place: Finland: Risofladan, Vaasa | collected...
AACAAGGCGATCTCCGAGGACGAGTATAATAAATCAAAGAACGAATTGATGGGACGGGAGGTGGACTATCAGAAGCTGATTCTCAGCGTGATGGCGCAGCAGTCGTATATCATGGTGGAAAGAGCGGTAAAATATCAGACCCGCAAAGGCGAGAGGCGGGTGAAAGTGACCCTGAGCAGCACGATGGAGGGTAACCAGGAATACCTCGACCAGTTCAAGGGACATTTCGATGTGTTCACTCCGGAAATGCGCTCGAACAAAATTTACAACATCTTTGTCTCTTTATTGAATATCGGGGATGAAACGATTATCGCGACACCTTATGAAATAAAAGTCCCGGCGCTCGATTTAGGGAAGGCCTCCACTGTGGATTTCGGCTTGCTGCGCGATGTGGAAAACCTGCAGGTAAGGCTCAATTACAGCGGAAGGAACGATCATAAAAATATCTACCTGGAAAAGGATGCCAGCGCCAACATTGTGGACATCAATTCCACCCAGTTCTCCCAGGAAGTCGATCTGGGCTCCCAGGCGACTTATGATCTCACTCTGGAGCGGTTTTCCACAAAAGACGATATCTACAAGCTGGTGGTCCTTAACCTGCCCCGCCAGATAAGCTATGATTTTATCGACTCGGAAACGAACGCCCGGCTTTCCCAGGTGAAATTCACCCAGGGGGTGAACACCAAGAAATTGTCATTAAGAACATCTCTGCCTGACAGGGATGACGAGCAAATAGTTATCGACAAGCCGCTGCCTTTCTATGCCCTGGTGCTCTCCAGGGACCAATATGAAACGCTCGGGGATATCCGGGATAAAAAGTTCACCAGGGATGAGATCGAGGCCATTCAGGGAGGCAGTGTAAAGCTGGAGCTGATTCCCAGGGGTGTGGGCCGTATCGAGGTCCGCGCTCCCAGCCTGTACCATGAGATCACAGTAGGCCAGCATGTGGAAATGGAAATAACTGTGCGCAATGGCGGGACCCGGCGGCTGGATAATATCAAGATCTCGACCGACAACCCCCTGCACTGGCGCTCGGTTGTCCAGCCAGATCTGATCAAATCGCTCGAGCCCGAGAAAGAGGAGATCGTTCATCTGACCTTGCTCCCGCCTGAGGATGTAGGAGTCGGCGCGCAGGAGGTGAAAATCAAGAGCGAGGCCCTGGCGGATAACCGGCGGGTGGAAACCGAGGACAAGACAGTGCGCATCCAGGTGCAGGCCAAAGCCGAGATCCTGTGGACCGCGGTGCTGCTTTTTTCGCTGATCGGCCTGGTGGTCGGAATAGTGGTTTTCGGGATCAAGATCAGCCGGAGATAGGAGGTTTCTGATATGATACTAAAATGCTGTCCGTACTTTTTCTTTAATCTGAATTATTTACAAAAATGCCATCCAGTGTAAGGGCGCACCTGTGTGTGCGCCCTGGCCTGATCAAAACAGGTTAATCTTCGGTCGGACACATTGGTTCGCCCCTTGTAATGCTTGTGGAAATTTATAAATAATCCGGGTTAATAATCAAAGTGATTCTTTTAACGAACAATTGGAATGTACCTGATAATCTTCACCCCATAACCAAAGGAGTGCCGCAATGTTACAGGCAATCGACTTGACCAAGCGCTATGAAGATAACCTTCTGGCCCTGGACCATCTGAATCTCCAGGTAAAAGAAGGGGAAATCTTCTGTCTCCTGGGCGCCAACGGCGCAGGCAAGACCACCACTATCAACCTGTTCCTCAATTTTATCGAGCCGACCAGCGGAACCGCGCTGATCAACGGGGTCGATGTGACCAAGGACCCGCTCGAAGCCAAGAAGTTTGTCTCGTATGTATCCGAAAACGTGATGCTCTACGGCAATTTCACCGCGCGCCAGAACCTCGATTTTTTCGCCAAGCTCGGCGGGAAAAAGGATTTGAAAAAAGAGGACTACCACATGTACATGCGCAAGGTCAGCCTGCCGGAGATGGCTTTCGAGATGCGGCTCAAGAATTTCTCCAAGGGCATGCGGCAGAAGCTCGGGATCACCATCGCGATAATCAAGGATGCGCCGAACATCCTGCTCGATGAGCCCACCTCGGGTCTCGACCCCAAGGCCGCAGCCGAGTTTATCAAGATCCTGAAAGGCATGCGCGACCAGGATAAATCAATCCTGATGTGCACGCACGATATTTTCCGGGCCAAGGAAATTGCCGACCGGGTTGGGATCATGAAAGAGGGCCGTCTGGTGATGGTGCGCACGCGTGACGAGTTCCTCGAAGAAAATCTGGAGAAAATCTACCTGGAGTACATGCAGGAAGCGGTGGCTTGAGAAATTAAGGATAATTGTCGGCCATTATTCATACTTCATGTTTTAAATTCGGATGCAGGTTTTATTCTTCTGAATTCGATATTCGGTGAAAGATAAAAATGATTATTTCAATCGCCCTCAAGGAGTTTTATAACAACCTGGTCTCTGCCCGGTTTGCAATCGGCTTCCTGCTCTGCCTGGTGCTGGTACCGCTCACCCTGATCGTGAGTATCAATGATTACAAGGGGAAGCTCAGAGAATACGAATCGCAAAAAAAGGAGGCCGAAAACAGCCTGCAAGTGAGGGTTTACTCAAAGCTCCATCCGGAGGTGGTGCGACCGCTTAAGCCACTAAGCATATTCACCCGGGGAGTGAGCTACAATGTGGGCAGCAAGGTCAAGATCCTGCTCGGTGAAAAGCCGATGCTTTCCTCAGGGGGATCTTTGGTACGGGAAAATCCTTTTTTGAACGCGTTTTTCTCGATGGATTTCATCACCATCCTGGCTATCACTCTCTCTCTTCTGGCCTTGCTTTTCACTTATGACTCTTGCTCCGGCGAGAGGGAGCAGGGAACATTGAAACTGGTTTTTTCCAACTCGCTCGGCAGAGCGAAATTTCTGCTCGGAAAGGTTATCGGGGTTTGCCTCACCCTGCTTCCGATCACGCTTTTCTGCTATCTGCTGGCCGCGCTGGTTATTATTTTATCGCCCCAGGTCTCATTTTCGGTAATGGAGTGGATCAGTATCGGTGTGCTTTTCGTGGTGAGCATAATTTTTTTCGGGTTGTGCATGATGGTCGGACTTTTCATTTCCTGCCGCCTGCGCTCTTCGGTGACCAGTATCATAGTCTGCCTGTTTATCTGGGTGCTGTTTCTCTTTATCCTGCCCAACCTTTCCACTTACGCGGCCAGAAGCTTTATCAATGTCAGCTCCCGGGAGAAACTCGATCTTGCGCTGCAGGAGATCGACTCCGAGTTCAACTCCAAATGTGACCAGCATCAAAAATCCATGGAAGAACCTCCTTATGGTATGTGGTACTGGAATTATTGGGGGGGAGAATATGGCGACTATGAAGAGGCAGGGTCACCTGATCTTGTCATGAAATACCACTGGCAATTAAACCAGTTTACCGAGCCGCTGAGGATCGACTATGCGGATAAAAAATGGCCGCTGCAGAAATCATACCTGGAGGAGCTCGACAGGCAGAGGAAATTCGCTGAAAGGCTTTCGCTGCTTTCACCCTCTGAAATCTTCCGTCTGGCTGCATCCACGCTGTGTGGGACTGATGTGTCGGCGCATTATAGCTTTTTAGAGAGAACACGCGAATATCGCGAGGAGTTTATCGACTTTTTCAAAAACAAAAAAATATTTGAGTCCTATCAATATTTTACCCGTCAGCCGCCGGAGAATTTAATGACCCTTGATGAAATAATCAGGGTTCGCAGTGGAGGCCTTGTCAACAATCAGCAGGAATTATCCGAGTGGCAAAGATTGAATAAAGATGGTTTTTCAGTATTGTTCAAAGTGGACATACCTGGCTCTCATAATGAGGATTATGAGCCGCTTGACCTTTCCGATATGCCGAAATTCAACTGGCAGCAGGGCACTATTGCCGGAAACCTGAAAAAATGCCTCGATAAGATCGGGATGCTTGTCTCGGCTGGAGTGCTGCTGTTCTTCCTCTCTTTTGTCTCTTTTGTCCGCTATGATGTGAGGTGATACGTGCTGCTTGAAATAATCTTCCGGGAAATCTGTCACAATGTCTTAAGTCTCAGGCTGCATATCTCGCTGATCCTCACCCTGCTCATTTTCGGCGTCGGCACCGCGGCCTTTGTCAGGAATTACTCTGGTGAGCGGGAGGAGTATAACCGGTGGAAGGTCGAGTTCATTGAGAAAAACCGTAAGCTGGCCGAATCCAGCCTGACCCGCCTGGCTGTGGGCCGGCAGAATCTGATCCTGACACCGCGCGCAAATGCATTTATCACGGATGCCAGGGGGAAATACCTGCCCAACCGCTTCGAGTTCTCGGGCTACAATGTGTTCGGGTTCAGCGTGCGGCCGGGTGGCGCCAACCCCTACCTCAGCGCGTTCGAGGAGCTGAACTGGATGTTCATCATCGCGATAATTATCAGCTTTGCGGTATTCCTGTTCACTTTCGATACGATCTCAGGCGAGAAAGAGCTGCGCACCCTGAGCCAGACCCTGGCTAACCCGGTCCCACGGGGAACCCTGCTATTCGGCAAATACCTGAGCGTGATTCTCACCACCCTGCTCATGCTGGTTCCGGGAATCGGCCTGAGCCTGATTATACTTTTGGTTACCGGGACAGTTGCGATTACGACAGAAACCATCCTCGAAATCACCGGATTTCTTTTTATCGCGGCCCTCTTTGTGATCTGTATCGCATCATTCGGCCTTCTTTCCTCGGTTATCTCCCGCAGCTCGAAGGTAAGCCTGCTCATTGCGCTCACTATCTGGCTTTTTTTCGTGGTTATTGTTCCCAACACAGCCGTTTTCTGGACCCAGTCGCTGTTCCCGGTCCAATCCGTTGAAAGTGTCCAGTCTAAAATACAGCAGGCGTTTCTTGATCTGGAAAAGAACGCGCCGGATGGAAGCTGGTCTTCCTCGGGGAACAACCCTTTCCTGCCCCAGCACGAGCTGCGAGCTAACCACCAGACCAACCGGATGAACTCCCAGATGAATATCATGAATGCATTTTACAACGAGATGTTCCGCCAGTTCGAGCAAGCACGAATGCTCACCATATTTTCTCCGGTGTCTGTTTTTGAATACCTGAGCGAGGCCGTGACAGGCGGTGGCTACGTGCGTTTCCAGAAAGTCTGGCGGGACCTGCACGCCTGGCAGACCCAGTTACTGGCCTATTTCAAGGAAGTCGATGCAAAAGACCCGGCAAGCCCCCACTGGTACAACCCGTATGAGTACTTTTCTACGACAAGGAAAGGAGCAAATTACGGGGAAGTGCCAGTGTTCAAAGAAAAAGCACCTACGTTCAGAGACCGTTTTTCGTCCGCCTGGCCCTATCTGCTGATCACCGTGCTTTACACGGCTGTGGCTTTCTTTTTGTCTTTCGTGCTGTTTCTAAGGTACGATGTGAGGTGACTTTTGATTACCGTAGTAATCAAAAAAGAAATCCAGGAGAACCTTTACAGCTACAAGTTCATGGTGATCACCCTCCTTTCCGTGGTCCTGGTCCTGGCCAGTTTTTTTGTCATGCACCGCGACTACGCCGGGCGGGTGGAAGAATACAGGCTCTTGAAAGCAGAAGCCCGTGGGGAAACCGCAGGGACGCCTCCAGCCCCGCTGTCCGTTTTCGCCAGGGGGCTGGACCAGACCCTAAGCCAGCAGTACAGGCTGCTTTACGGCGGAGACATCATACCGGGGGGAAACAAGGAGTCGTATAATGAGCTGTTCCTCATGTTTCCCACTCCGGACCCTTTGTACGTGGTCAAGGTTATCCTGGCTTTCTGCACCATCCTTTTCTCTTTCAACGCGGTTACCGGGGAGAAGGAGGCGGGCACTCTCCGGCTTTCCCTGAGTAACGGTATAAGGCGGGCGGATTTCCTGGTGGGCAAGTGGATCGGAGGGTTTTCATGCTTCATCCTGCCCTTCCTGGTTTCTTTACTCCTGGCCCTTTTCCTGCTTTCTTTTTCGCCGTCCATTGACCTGGATTTTGCGAGCTGGATCAGGATCGGTTTCTTTTCATTAAGCTCCATAACCTACCTGGCTTTCTTTTTCTCCCTGGGCCTTCTCGTTTCCTGCCTTACCCAGCGCGCGTCCACGGCCCTGGCCGTCTCCCTCTTTCTCTGGGTGCTCCTGGTCTTTGTCGCGCCCAATACGGGGGGGATACTGGCCGCGCAGCTCGAGCCTTCGCCCTCCCTCCAGCAGTTGGATGTCAAGAGAACGCAGATAGTGTTTAGCGGGATAGTGGGGACGTTCGAAGAAGCTAATAAAGAGCGCCCGGAGGAAGATAAAATGTCGCTTACCGTGGACATGACCAAAGAGAAGCTGGCTGTTGACTATGCCAACAGTCTCGCCCGCCAGGCGGACATGACCAGGGTCCTGGTCGGTTGGTCCCCCCCGGCTGCGTACACTTTCCTGGCGACCGACCTGGCCGGCACGGGCCTGGTCGAGGAAAAGAGGTTCAAACAGGCGGTTATGCAATATTCCAGCCTTCTTCTTACCCTGCCGCGGCTTCAGGGGGGCCAGGGCCTGAGAGACCCTGCGCCGCCTTTCAATTATGAGAGAACTCCCCTCAGGGATGTTCTGGTTTCAGGGGGGCTGGTCAACCTGGTTGTCCTTTTGCTGGAAAGCCTGCTCGTTTTCGCCGGCGCGGCGCTGGCTTTCCTGCGCTATGACCTGCGCTAAGAAAATTAAAAATATTCCGGTTGAATGATGTATGAACAAGGAGGGAAATAAATGATCTGGTCCATAGCAATCAAGGAGTTTCTGGACAACATTCTCAACCTGCGTTTCACCGTGGGCCTTTTGCTATGCGTGATCCTGGTCTTCGCCTGCGTTACCATCCTGACCAGCGATTACCGGCAGAGAATGGCCAGCCACCATGCCCTGAAAGCCATGGAGGAGGAGTTCATCGGGAACTATGCTGCAAAAACCCCACTAGCCTTGTACGAGTCCGCCGTGAAGCCGCCGGGAGCGCTCCATCCTTTCATTACCGGGTTATCGCCGGATGGGCGGAACAATTCTTTTTCCTTCTATGCGAACCCTGTCCCTGCGCTATTCCCTACGCTGGACCTGGTTTTTATCGTGTCCGTGCTGCTGAGCCTTCTGGCCGTGCTTTTTTCCTACGATTCCTTTTCCGGCGAGCGGGAGCGCGGCACGCTCAGGCTCGTTGCTGCAAACCAGGTTTCCAGGGCGAAAATCCTCGCCGGCAAGTGGCTGGGCGGCATAGCCAGCCTGCTAGTGCCGTTTTTTGTCTCGATAGTTCTCGGCGCGCTTTATGTGATCATCCAGCCGGACATCCGCTGGGATGACTATACCCTGCTTAATTTGCTGCTGGTCCTTGGGGTTTCGGTCACTTTCATCTCCGTTTTCTACCTTTTGGGCCTTCTTGTTTCGTCTTCCTTCCGGCACTCCCATTCCTCGCTCATCACCGCGGTCTCTCTCTGGGTGCTGTTCATTCTGGTTATCCCTTCCTTGAGCCCCTACCTGGCAGCAGAGCTTTATCCGATCCATGCACAGGTCAGGAGGGCGCAGGAAATTAATCGTTTAAGGAAAGAGAGAGATGAAAAAGAGACCAGGCTGATAGCGGAGTGCAACGAGGCTTTCGGGCGGAAATACGGCCGTGCTTTCCGGGAATACAGGGAAATGAGCGGTGAGGAAAGACAACAAAAGGCAGCCTCCGACCCGGAGTTCGGCAAAATGCGCGAGGCTTACCTGGGAGAAAGGAAAAAGATACAACAGGAGACACTTAGTAATATGCAGGAGGGTATAGACAAGGTCAACCAGGAGCTCAAGGACGAGGCGGAAAAGCAAAAACGGACGGCAAAGAATCTGGCCGCTGTCTCCCCTTACTCGGACTTCCTTTATGCAGTCACCGACTTGACCGAGACCGGCCTGCACAACATGGATTATTTCAAAAGGATCAGCAGTGAATACGAGAATATTATAGATAAATACAGAGAGATAAAAGGTATCCCGCAGAGGTTATACTATGATGGCTCAGCCCTGGATTTCAGCGACCACCCCCGGTTCACTTACCGGGAGGAGCCTTTAAGAGAGCGCCTGGCCGTGGTCCTGCCCTGGTGGGGGATGCTTATTGTGTTCAACGTGGTCTTTTTCGCCGGGGCCTTTACCGCTTTTCTAAGATACGATGTGAGGTGAACAACTAATGATACTTTCAATCGCCCTCAAGGAGTTTTATAACAACCTGGTCTCAGCCCGCTTCACGATCGGCTTCCTGCTGTGCCTGTTCCTGGTGCCCTTTGCCCTGTTCGTGAGCATCAATGATTACAAGGGCCAGGTGAGAGCATATGAGACAGAGAGAAAACAGGCCGAGGAAAGCGCCAAAGTCCGGGTATATTCGGCGCTGAGGCCGGAGATAGTCAAGCCGCCGGAGCCGCTGAGCATTTTCAGCCGGGGAGTGAGCTACAATGTGGGCAGCGAAGTCAAAGTCCTGCTCGGCGAAAAGCCGTTCCTGTCCACAGGCAGGTCCGCGGTTCGGGAAAACCCGTTTTTCAACTCGTTTTTCTCCCTGGATTTTGTCTCTATCCTCGCAGCTATCATATCTCTCCTGGCCCTCCTGTTCACCTATGACTCCTGTTCTGGCGAGCGGGAGCAGGGAACATTGAAGCTCATGCTGTCCAACTCAGTGGGCCGTTACAAGATACTGCTCGGAAAGGTTATCGGTGTCTGTCTTGCGCTCTTGCCTGTAGTACTTTTCTGCTACCTGCTGGGCGCTCTGGTAATTCTCTTTTCCCCGGATGTTTCATTTTCCCCGGGCGAGTGGGTACGTATCTGCGTGCTGTTTGCGCTGAGCGTGCTGTTTTTCGGATTGTTCATGCTGGTCGGGCTTTTCATCTCGACCCGCTTCAGGTCTTCCGCCGTGAGCATAGTTGTCTGCCTGTTTGTCTGGGTCGTGTTTGTGTTTATCGTTCCCAATCTCTCTGTTTACATGGCCCGGAGTCTGATCAAAGTGAGCTCGCAGGAGAGTCTGCGCTCCGCATTGAGCGATCTTGACCGCGAGTACGGGGAGAAATGTAAAGGATACCGGACGAATTTAGCTCAGCCGGATGTTTGGATGCACTGGAATTATACTGTAAGATATGATGGATTTCAGGAGTTGTATGGCTCCAGCCGCAGCCTGATGGAATTCTACAGGCAATTGAACCAGTTCAGCGAGCCTCTGCGGATAGATTATGCGGACAAGAAGTGGGCTTTTCAGAAAGCCTATCTGGAGAGTCTGGACCGGCAAAGGACTTTTGCCGAGAATCTAGCCCTCATTTCACCCTCGGAGGTTTTCCGCCTTGCCGCATCAGCCCTGTGCCGGACAGATGCCGAGTCGCATTACCGGTTTTTAGAGCGGACACGGAGCTACAGGGATGAGTTCATCTCATTTCTGAATAATAAAAAGATATTCTCCTCATTCGAGTATTTTACCCGCCAGCCTCAGGAAACATTCATGACCGGGGATGAAATAATCAAGACCCGCACCGGTGGAGAGTTCGAAACAATGCGGGAATTCGGTAAGTGGAGCCAGGCCCACAACGGAGATTTTTCCCCGTTATGGAGAGTGGACATTCCCGGCACTTCGCCTAATGAATATCAGCCGCTCGATCTTTCGCAGATGCCGAAATTTCGCTGGGAGCAGGCCTCGATCTGGGGATCGCTGAAAAACTCCCTGGGCAAGGTTGCAGTGATGGCGGGCGTGCTGATCGTTCTGTTCTATCTGTCTTTTATCTCCTTTATCCGCTACGATGTGAGGTGAACCTTGGTCCTGAATATCATCCAGCGTGAGATCCGCCATCATATCCTCAGCCTGAGGCTCCATATCACTCTTCTGCTGACCTTGACGATTTTCGGCCTTGGAACGATCGCCTTCGTAAAAAGTCATTCGGAAGAGCAGGCGGAATATACGAAGTATCACACCGAATTTATCGAGCAATCACGCAAAGCCGCTGAATCAAACCTGACCAAACTCGCTGTCAAAAGGCAGAACCTCGTTCTGGAGCCGCGAGGCGACGCTTTTATTACGGACTCGAAGGAAAAATATCTCCCAAACAGGTTCGATTTCTCAGGCTACAATGTGTTCGGGTTCGATATCCGGCCCGGGAGCGCCAATCCATATCTGAACACGTTCCAGGAGCTGAACTGGGTGTTTATTGTTTCAATTATTATCAGTTTCACCGTGCTCCTTTTTACCTTCGATACGGTCTCCGGAGAAAAAGAGGCCAAAACCCTGGCCGCCACCCTCTCCAACCCGGTTTCGCGGGGAGCCCTGCTTTTCGGAAAGTATCTCAGCATGATTATTACGACCCTGCTTGTCCTGGCGCCCGGCATGGCCTTAAGCCTCATTATTCTGCTGATTTCCGGCGCTGTGGCAATCACGCCTGTTGTGGCAGGTGAAATCATCGGCTTTCTGGTCAGCGTGTTCTTTCTCGTGGCCTGTATCGCAGCGTTCGGGATACTCTCCTCGGTTCTCACCCGGAATGCCAATATCAGCCTGCTCGTTGCCCTGACTCTCTGGCTCGTTTTTGTGGTGATTGTGCCCAATACGGCTGTTTTCTGGGCCCGGAGACTCTTCCCCATTGAAAAGGTGGAAACAGTCTGGGAAAGAATTAGCCGTGAGCGCGAAGAGATTAATCGAAACGCTCCTAAAGGCAGCTGGTCTTCTTCAGGCGACAATCCCTTTCTGCCACAGCATGAGCTGCGGGCCAACAATCAAACGAACCTGATGAACAGCCAGATGAAAATCCTGAATGCTTATTACGGCGAGATGTTCCGCCAGTACGAGCGCGCACGAATGCTCACTTTTCTCTCGCCGCTCTCGGTTTTCGAGTACATGAGCGAGGCTGTGGTGGGCGGCGGGTACGTAAGGTTTCAAAAGGTCTGGCGGGACCTCCATGCCTGGCAGACACAGTTCCTGGCCTATTTCAAGGAAGTCGATGCAAAAGATCCGGACAGCCCGCACTGGTACAACCCATATGAGGATTATTCCACTACCAGAAAGGGAGTGAGCTTTGAACAGGTCCCTGTTTTTAAAGAGAAAAGCCTGCCGTTAAGGGAACGGATTTCTTATGCCAGCCTTTATTTACTGATCACCGTGCTTTACACGGCCCTGGCCTTTGTTTTGTCGTTCGTGCTGTTTTTGCGGTATGACGTGCGATAGAAGGGAGAAATTAAATCTCATAAAACGAGATATTGAAAGAGCGGAAGAATATTAACTCCAAACACCGAAAGCCCGCAATCTCAAGTTACTCCCTACTGAACAGGAGCTTAAAAAAATGAAAAGGTTCCCTGATTTTGCGACTATCATCCCGGTCATTTTCGCTATTCTGGCCGGGACATTGGCAAGCTGCTCGGATACCGCACAGCGAAAAAGTGAGCCCGCAATAAAAACAGATAATGCACAGCCGCAGAATGAGTCTCAGGAAAAAGCAGATCTTACGCAGCGCAAAACTGAGCCTGCAGAAAAAATCGAGGGCAAGTGGGCGGGCACGCTGAAAATTTCCTCGGGGCAGGTGCTGAGAGTCGAGTTTGAGATCTCAAGAGGGGAAGACGGCGCCCTGGCAGCCTTATTGAATAGCCCTGACCAGGGAGCATGGGGTGTCCATGTGGATAAAACAACCTTCGAGAATAATAACCTGCGCCTGGAGGTAAAATCGATCCAGGGTATTTATCAGGGAAAGCTCAGGGAGGACGGCCTGGCAATCGAGGGACAATGGATTCAAGGGGATTCGCTGCCACTCGAGCTTAAGCGTGCCCAATAGGCGCGGCGTAAGTCTGTCATTCTTTTCAAGTAAACGGCTGCTGAGTTTCTATTGTCCTTTGTGCTGTTCTTGAGGTATGGAGTGAGGTGATTTTTCAATTCCGGAGTTGATGAATGCTAAACACTATTATCAAGCGTGAAATCCTGGAATATTTGAAATCCGTCAAATTCCTGATCGGGTTCCTGATCACCGTGGTGCTGATAACAGTCTCGACTTTTATCAACCTCGAGGACTTCAAGCAGCGGCAGGCGGATTACCAGGCGGCCAAACAAGAGCTAAAATCGGTTAACAGAACAAGTGGCGCCTTATACCGCGCTCCGGAAATGCTCAGCATACTGGTTCAGGGGAAGGACCGCAAGCTCGGCAACCGCATCGAGGTGTCCAGCTATGACTTTCCATCCCGGCTTTCCGGGTACATGGGCCGGGGTGTGAGCCAGCACATGCGTTACAAGACCGGGTTCGAAGCAGTGGATTTCGCCTTTGTCGTGCGCGTGGTGCTGAGCCTGCTGGTTATTTTCATAGCCTATAACGCGGTTTCCGAGGAAAAGTCCAGCGGGACTCTCCGGACGGCCCTGGCCAACAGCCTGCCCAGGGATCAACTATTGTCAGGCAAGTTTATCGGCGGCGGCGCTATAGTCCTGGGATCCCTTTTTATCGCCACTCTCCTGGCCCTGCTGATTATGATCTCCGATAAATCAGTCCAGCTCGGCGGTTCGGATTTGGCCCGCATCCTGGGGATGTTCTTAGTCTCGGCCCTCTACCTTATCTTCTTCTACACTCTAAGCCTGTTTATCTCCGTAAGGGCGAACCGCCCGGCCACCAGCCTGATGCTTCTGCTCCAGGTGTGGATTTTTCTGCTCATTATCTATCCCAACCTGGGAGTTTTCCTGGCCGAGAGATTGTACAGGCTCCCCGGTGAAGAAGAAATATCCAGCAAACAGGAGGCAGTAATTCAGCCTGTCAGGGAAGAAATAAATAAAACGCAGGCCGACCTGATGGAAGCCAGAAAAAACGATTTTAACAGCCCGCAAACAAAGGAGCTGTCTGTCAAGCGCTTTGAATTATCGGCCAGACGTGCCGAGCTCGCTCATGAATTGGAGGCTGAAATCGACAATCAGTTCACCCGCCAGGTAGAGTTGGTGCGAAAAATATCGATTTTTTCGTCGGCGGTCCTCTACGATGCGGCGATGTCCCGTCTGGCCCGCACAGGCCTGGATGAGTATGAGAATTTCATGACTGCCCTGCCCCATTTCCATCAGCAGCTAGTTGAAAGGGGCAGATTGATGTACCGGGATCCAGAGGCTTACAGAAATTCGAAGCCGCCGGAGTTCAGCTCTAGCCGCGAAAGCACCGCCCGGTCTTTTGTGGGCACAGCCGCCGAATTAATGCTTCTGTTCATGTTCGGCATTGTCCTTTTCAGCATGGCTTATATCAGTTTTTTAAGGAAAGACGTGAGGTAGACAGATGAAAACCATTATCACGAGAGAGCTGCTCGATTACCTGAAAAGCATTCAATTCCTCGGGCTGATCTGCCTCACGGTGCTTTTATTCACTGCCAATGGGCTGTCGTTCAGGGATAAATACAGCCAGGAGCTCGACCTTTACAGCAAACGAATGGCGGAGGCTTACAAGAATCCCAGCACAGTGAAAGCCATGCTTTACAGGCAGCCGGCCCTGCTTTCTTTCATCTCGGAGGGGGGAGATGAAGAGAGCCCGCCGGGATATGTCCTGAGCCCGAAAGGAACTATCGGTCCCCTGCCTGCCGGACCGCGGAATTTCAAGCTGCCGGACCTCCCGGAACCGGACTGGGCTTTTATTATCAAAATCGTTTTCAGCCTGTATGCCGTGCTCCTGGGTTATGGGGCGGTTTCCGGGGAAAAGGAGCAGGGAACGCTGCGCCAGACCCTGGCCAACCCGGTCAGCCGCAGCAGGCTGCTGGCAGCCAAATACACGGCCATTGTCCTGACACTAATAATACCGCTGCTTACCGGCATGTTAATCAGTCTGATCATTGTTTCTTTTTATATGCCCCAGGTTTTTGCCGCCGGCATTCTGCATAAAGTGCTGCTGATCTTTCTCCTTTCCTTTCTCTATCTCTCGATCTTCGCCCTGTTCAGCTTGTTGCTCTCCTCGGTCATTCACCAGTCCTCGCTGGTCCTCCTGACTTTGTTGACAGTCTGGATCCTTTTTGCGGTAATGATCCCCAATGCCTCGGGAATCCTGGCCGAAAGGTTTTCCCGGGTCCCCGGCGAGTTCCAGATGGCGAAACAGGTCGGCCCGATGATTAAGCAGACAGTGTGGAACAGGATCAAAAGCCTGGTGGACAAGTTCTCTGAAGGTGAAATCAAGACCGAGGAGGAATTACATCTGCAAGCCGACCGCGTTTTCGAGGAAGGACGCGAAGAGCTGAGCCGGCATATCAAGCTTTATGAAAACGCAATGAAACAGCGGCAGAGGACTGGCCGGAACATATCCCGGATTTCGCCCTCGGCCCTTTTCCAGTATGCAGCGGAAGACATTTCAGGAACCGGGCCGGACAGGGAAGAAGATTTTTTGCAAGACACCCGCACGTATTCTGCTGTTTATGACGAATACATTTTGAAGAAAGTCGGGAAGCTGGTAGCAGGGGGATACTTTTCATTCGCTTACGGCGGTGACCTTAGAAATGGAAAGTACATTATTGTAACTACACCTAGTCCCGAAGAATATCAGGGCGATAAATCAGATTTCCCGAGGTTTTCAGAAAGCAGTCTTTCGATCAGCCGGAGTCTGCAGCATGCCCTGCTCGATATTTCCGGCCTGGTTCTATGGAACCTGGCGCTCTCGATTTTGGCATTTGCGGCTTTCAGCCGCAGCGATGTAAGGTGATTTGTGCCTTTTCCCGGAATGCAGGGAAGTATTAACATATTCATTAAGAGGTCAAACTATGCTCCGAACGATAATCAAAAAAGAAATCCTGGAGAATCTTTACAGCTACAAGTTTACGGTTATCACCCTGCTCACTGCCGTACTGGTTTTAACCAGCATCTTCGTGATGTACCGCGACTACGAGCTTCGCCTGGAGAATTACGAGATCTTGCGTCCCACGGCCAAGCAGCCGGTGGCAATCATTCCGCCGACACCGCTGTCGATTTTCGCCAAAGGGCTGGATGAAAACATGGGCCGCTCCTATGAGATCAGATTCGGGGGACAGGTTATGGTGGGCAGCAAGCAGCAGTCAGTGAACAGCCTTTTCCGGCTATTTACCGCGCCTGACCTGCTATACGTTGTCAAGGTGGTGATGGCTCTCTGCGCCATGCTGTTCGCTTTCAACACGGTGACAGGCGAAAAAGAGGCCGGTACGCTCAAACTGTCGCTGAGCAATAAAGTGGGACGGACTGTTTTCTTGACCGGCAAATGGATCGGCTCTTTTGCGAGTTTCATTGTCCCTTTTCTTCTGGCAGTGATTCTGTGTGTTATCCTGGTAACTCTATCCCCCATGGTGCAGATGGATGGAGAGAAATGGCTCAAACTGGGCCTGTTTCTCTTTAGTTCTCTGCTTTATTTAGCGGTTTTTTTCTCGCTCGGCTTTTTCATTTCCTGCCTGACCCACCGCTCAGCTTCATCGCTGGTAATCTCCCTGTTCCTTTGGGCATTGCTGGTGTTTGTGATTCCAAATCTGGGAAATATCACCGCCCGGCAGTTCGTGGAGATCCCCTCCGTAGAGCGGCTCGAGGAAAAACGAGAACAAATCTGGATCAAGGAAGTTTTCGAGATATTGAATAAGGAGACCAGAAGCGAGCCGGATTTTAAAAATGCTCTGAGCAATATAAATTCTGAAAACGCCAGGCTGATAGACGACTACCGCGGCCGGTTCAACCGCCTGGTAGATATAACCAAGGGCATCACCCGGTTTTCCCCCACTGCAGCTTTCACTTTCCTGGCCACTGACCTGGCCGGCACAGGCCTGCTCGATGAGCGAAGACTTAAGCAGGCGGTCCTGCAGTATAAAGACCTTGTCTGGGACAGGCCCATTGATTCCGGCGGCAATATCATCGGCGATTTCCCGGCTTTTTCCTTCCAGCGGTGCCCGCTCCCGGAGGTCCTTAGCGCAGATGGCTTTATAAACCTGATTGTTCTGATTTTGTTCAACATTATCGCTTTTTCGGCCGCATACGTGGCCTTCCTGCGTTATGACGCGCGATGATTTAATTACAACTATATAATAGACAAGGACCATACCGATGACAGGAACGATTATTTACAAGGAGCTTCTGGATCACCTGCAGAGCCTGCGCTTTATGGTGGGCTTTGTGCTGTGTGTCATTCTGACTGTCTCGTGTGTGATTATTCTGACCCACGATTACAGTCAGGAAATGAGGGATTACAGTATACGGCTGTCCATGAATGATGATTTCCTCGAGCACTACGCTCACACCAACCGGGTTAGAGGTGTGTTGAGAGCTTACAAGCCGCCCGAGGAATTCCGGCCTTTCGTTATCGGCGTTCCCCGGGATGCCGACCTGGGTTCTTTTGACGACAACCCTCTTCCGGCCATCTTCCCGCCACTGGATCTGCTGTTCATTGTCACCATAATCATGAGCTTATTGGCGATTCTTTTTTCCTACGATGCAGTGGCCGGGGAGCGGGAGAGCGGCACTTTGAAGCTGATGGTTTCCAACTCTCTTTCAAAAGCGAAAATCCTGCTGGGAAAATGGATCGGCGGAACAGTCAGCCTGGTGATCCCGTTCCTGTTCTCTATCCTGGCAGGCGGGCTCTATATCACGATCCATCCGAATGTGAAATGGGACAGTGCTGCATGGGCCTCCTTCTTTTTATTGATCTTAGCCTCTGTTACATTCATTTCGCTGTTTTATCTCCTGGGGATTCTTGTATCGGCCTCTTCCAGGTTTTCATCCACCTCGATCCTGACCTCGCTTTTCCTCTGGGTCCTGCTGGTCCTGGTGCTTCCGAACCTGAGTCCGTATGTAGCGGCTCAACTTTATCGGATACCGTCAGTGAATAAAGTCGAAAGAGAGGCCATGCGCCTGACCAACATTGAGCGCGACAACCTGGGCCGCAAGCTCTCGAAAGAGGTGAACGAGAGGTACGAACAGCAATACGGCCAGATCTTTACCGAATATCAATCCCTGTCAAAAGACGAGGTGCGCAGGCGGGTGGCGGCCGATCCCGGATTCAAGGCTATGCATGAGGCTTACCGCAAGGAATTCTACCAGGCCTGGGATGAGGCCAACCGCATTCAGCGCGAGAAAGCCGATAAACTGAGAAGCGAGCTGGTGACCAAAGCCGACCGGCAGAACAAGATCGCCAAGACCCTGGCCTGCATCTCCCCTTATGCCGACTTCGTTTACGTGGCTACTGATTTGTCGGGAACAGGATTGCGAAGTCTGAGCTATTTCAAAAGAGTTTCTGGGGAATATTCCGGACTGATCAATAAATATCTGTCAAAGAAGTCAGAAGAAGCAGCGCAAAAGGACCCCACTTTCAATGAAAACACTTTTCTCGATGTCAGCGACCGTCCCAGGTTCAGTTATAAGGAGGAGCCGCTGAAAGACCGGCTCGAGGGTGTGCTGCCTTATTGGGGCATTTTGATCTTCTTCAATGTGGTGTTTTTTGCTGGGGCGTTCGTGAAGTTTATCAGGTACGATGTGCGGTAGGAATTGATAAAAGTTCTTGGGCGCCGGTTGTTCGAAATCAGCAGCTGGTAAGGCTAGGCAAGACAAGTCCGTTCATGAACTTTTTCAATGATCAGAGGACATTGCCAATGTCTGGTAAAAACAGAATATCTTATTCTACTTTAGACATAAAGCGAGCTTGTTATCCTAACTCAGATATTGTCAGTTCCGGTTATTTTCGAGTAATTTCCATCACCACAACAAGGATAAAGTGAAATGAGAAAGATTCTGCTTGGAATTTCGCTATTCTTTTTGGCTCTTGTAATAACAGCTCCGGGCTTGAAAGCCGGAGAAAAAATCGAGCTTCGGCTCCGGCTGCAAAAGGGTGAGTCCTATAACTTACGGAATGTCTTGGAGCAGGCGGTGACACAGACAATCGGTGGGCAAAAGGTGGAGAAGGTCAATACGCTTCGCATGGAATACAGGTTCGAAGTGGAAGGATTGGATCCCGATGGAACCGCTTCGGTCAAGACCACTTATCAATCATGTGCAATGAAAATGACTGGACCGGATGGCGGCTCGATTGAATATGACTCAGCCAGCCCGACTGCTGTCGATAATCCCATACTGAAAATTTATGCCGCTCTGGTCGGGAAAGATTTTCGGATGAGGATAACCTCTATGGGACATGTCAGGGAGGTCACGGGAATGCAAGCGGTCATGAAACAGGTTTTGGAAAACCTCGATCTGCCGGACGGACCTCAAAGGGACGGTATAGAGAGTTATCTGAAAAACCAGTTCGGGGATCAGGCCATAAAGGAAGCGATGGATAACATGCTCGCCGTTTACCCGGATCAGCCTGTAGGTATCGGCGATTCCTGGAAAAGGAGATCTGTAATCTCCGGGATATATCCAGTGATAATAGAGAACACCTGGACACTGAAAGACCACCGGGAGGGCCGGTCAGTGATTGAAGTGAATTCTCTGATTAAACCCGATCCCGAAGCACCGCCAATGGAGATGGGACCCATGAAAATAAAGCCGGAATTCTCGGGCGAGATGACAGGAACCATGGAACTGGATGAATCCACCGGCTGGATAAAAAGCGCCAAAATGGATCAGGAATTGTCAGGTGAGCTGAAGATGGAAGGCAATCCGCAACAGCCCGGGGGTATGATCATTCCCACATCCATAAAGACCGTTATCACAATTGAGCCGTTTTAAGATCAGGAATGAATAAACACTCTATCTCTGGCTTCTTTACCTTTTTTTGCTCTTACTCAGGTGCTCCTCTAACATCCGCTGATCCAGCAGCTTGATCTCCTGCAGGCACATCCCGTACCTTCCGCCGGGAGGGTTGGTTTTCTGGTCCCTGGTAAAGTTTCCGGAATAGCACAGCCAGGCGGTCCGGCCGTCCTTGCAGATAAATTTCGAGGGCAGGTTGACAAAATATCCCTGCTCGCCGAACTTTTCCATGAAAACCGCAAGCTTCCATGGCCCGGTGATCCGGTCAGACTCGAGAATGTATGTATCCATGGTTTCCACTGTCGGCCACCCGTCCGTGATACACATGAGATACTTTTTCAAGTAAGGATTGTAGGTCATGGTCACGCAGCCGCAGCGGTTGTTCCAGTCTACCAGCGGCTTGATCTGCGAAAAGTCTCTCGTCCAGACCGGTTCGCCGTTCCTGTCATGCCCGGCAAAAAACTCGTATTTTGCTGGGTCGTTCATGTTCTCCGGGCCAGGCAGCACACGGGTCAGGTAGACCTGGTCGCCCGTTATCCAGCTCAGGTTGGCCGGGCGGGGTTTCGGATCCGGATCCATTGCTCCGTGACCCACCAGGTAAGCCTTCCGGTCAGGAGAGTGCTCCATGTTCCTGCCGAAATCGACAAAATGGGGGGCGCCGATCCTGACCGTTGCGCCGTCCTTGCCTGATTCGCCGAACAGGGGTATTGAAGGAGTCCATGGCGTATCTGTCCACGTATTTCCGTAATCCTTGGAAATCCGGAAGCCCACGAATGGCCCCAGAACACCCCAGTTGTAACCCGGGACTTTCTCGTTATCCAGGCAGTAAGTCCCGTAATACCACACCCCGTTGTACACCAGGCTCCCGCACGGGTACCTTCCCCCGTAAGGCAGCGCCGGACCCGGATAAGTTCCCAGCGAGATGATTTCCAGGTTCAGCGGGTCATCGCCTACAATCCTGGCTTGACCTGTTCGGGCCTTCCCGGGATCCTGCCACCCGGACTGGCATTCCTCCTCGCCGATCTTGCCGTCTGTCCAGGGCGAGTACTGATTACCATCCGCGGCCCAGGAGTGATACCACGTATCGGCATTTGTATACGCCTTATGCCTCCCGGTAAAGGCCACCCCGGTAATATCCGCTGACTGTTCGAAAGGGCAGTCTTTCGGCGGCCTGGAGGGCCAGATGCCGAAAGAGGGATTTTCTTTCGGCTCTCCAGCCAGGGTTGATAAAACCAGCGCGGGCAACCCCGCCAGCACTAAGATAATCATTGTTTTTTTTATGCTCCTGGATGCTCTCATTCTATCCTCCTTTTTATTTTAAAATGCTCGCAAACGGCGATCTTCACATTATGGTGCGGGAAATGATCAAGTCCGTATTATTTTCACGTGATCGAATACTATCACTTCTCCCGGTTTGAATCAAGTGCGCTCTTGTCATATATCGGATTGAAATGATCCCGGTTCACCACCGGCCACGCCTGGTGTGAAAAGTCTTGATTGTAGGACAGTGTATCCCTATGATATACTCGATTTATCAGGAATGAAGTCCGTGTGAGTATTATCCTGCTTTCAATTTTAGCAAAAGGAGCTCGAAAATGCCTCTGATAGTTCTGTTAGCTCTTTTAATCGGATTTCCCCTTGCCGGGCAGGCTGAATCATTGAAACTGCCTGTGGTGGCGGACTGCGGAATTTCGAACGAGCGCGGCCACCTGAATGAAAACAGCGGTGCCTCCGTTTCAGTCCCGATCCGTCAGAACCAGAATTGGTCAGGCTTTGAAGCCAAGGCCTGCCTGATGCGGTTCGATACCGGACCGCTCACCGGGATGTCTGTGTCCCGGGCCTGGCTCAATATCTTTCTGGCCCGCGGAGACCTTTATGCAGTCGGTTTATGCACTGTGCTCGCTGATTGGGACGAGGGCCGGGGAGTGAACGGCCAGACAGGCCGCGGCGGAGCCAGTTGGCGCTGGGCCCGCGAGCCGCGGGCTGGCCAGAAGCCGGGGCCTGAGAATTACTGGTCCTGGGAAGAAAGCGGTATCTACAGTGTCAGTTGGGCCCATCCCGATGCCCGCTACCACCACGCAGGCCCAGGGACAATCGAGAAGCGGCCGCTGGATGACGGGCGGATCATTCACCTGAGGATCCCCGTGGACCCAAAACTGGTCGAATCGCTGGGGGCAGGACTGGCAGGCGGCCTCCTGCTCACGGATGACAAAGGACAGGTGGCGGAAGCCCAGAGCCTCAAGGGAACCGGGAGGCCCTATCGGTATGACCGGTCGCAGGATATCTATCTCTACACCCGGGAAATCCAGGAGCCCTCCTTGCAGCCCTTCCTGGAAGTCGAGGGTGAGAAAGTGGACCAGTCCCCGCCCGGCGGCGTGGGGCAGCTTAAAGTGGCCGGCGTGGACCCTTTCGATCCCTCGGTCACGGTCTCTTTTACAGCGCCGGCAGATGACGGCGAGAGCGGAGGTCCGGTTCTGGGCTACGATGTGCGCTATAGCCGCGGGTCTATTGGCCAGGCCGGGTGGGAAAGCCTGGAGAGGCTGCCCCTGTGGGCGGTCGTAAAGCCTGAGTCCCCCGGAACTGTCCAGAGCCTGAGAGTTTTCACCCTGGCCCCGGGGACTTATTTTCTGGCGCTCCGCGCTGTGGATGAGTCCGGGAACCTCGGGCCTGTCTCGGAGATTGAGATAACAGTGCCCGAGGTGCCTTCTGTAACCCTGCCTGTCAGTCCTGCAGGGAAAGGAAAGGGGGCGGCACCCGGCGGAGTGGTTTTCGATAACAGCCTCGAGGTCTGGGCCTGCCCTGACCTCTGCAAGGTGGACCCGGTCACAGGTGGCATTCTGCTTGACAGCGAGAACTACGAGCCTGCGGGAGATTACAAGCTCGCAAACCAGGTCTGGTCATCCGCCGGGCGCGCAGTCAGCCTGCAGGCTGCGCGTGGGGAAGTTGTGGCATTCCAGTTGGTTCTGGGGCGGGTCGGGGATAAGAAGCTGAGCGAGGTGCGGGTCTCCACTGGCAATTTATCCGGGGACCCCGGAAGGATCGAATCAGAGGGCAATGTCTCCTGCTTTCGGGTCTGGTACCTGGATGTGGTCCCGCGCGAGAAGGAGCTCACCGGGCCCTGGGAGCTGATCGTGGACAAAGGGCACAAGCCGGCCTGGCACGGGGATGCCTGCCTGCCGCTTGGGCCGCCTTTCGAGACCGCTTTCGACCTGCCCTCAGGCGACAACATGGGGGATGACCAGCGCTGGCAGTCGGTCTGGGTCGATATCTGCGTGCCGCCCGCGGCAAACCCCGGCCTTTATCAGGGAGAGCTCACGGTCACATCAAAAGAGCTTGTCAGTCTTGCGGTTGTTTCTGTGAAACTCGAGGTTTTGCCGCTCGTCATGCCGGATGAGGTCACCTGGCCTGTTGAGCTGAACGCTTACCATACCGGCATAGCAGGCTTTTCAGGAGTGAGCCAGGGATCGGACACAGAGCGCTACCTGGAGATCGAGCGCCGCATCTATCAATTGATCCATCCGCACCGGGCCACCTTGAATATTCTGCCTTACGGGCAGGCCGGAGATGTCCCGCGCGGCAACGCTCCGGTACTTAAAGGCAGCGGCAGGGAGACTGCGGTTGATTCCTGGGAGGAGTGGGACAGCAGGTATGGCCCGTATCTCAGCGGGGAAGCGTTCACGCCTTCGATGGATTACCAAGGTCCGAGAGCTGGAGTTCCTGTAACGCATATCTATCTTCCTTTTAATGAAGACTGGCCAATGCCGATAGAAAAACACTATGCAGACTACAAAAAGAGCGTGGTTTCCCGCGAGGATTTCGCCGAATGGGCCAAGACTTCCAGGCCTCTGGAGGAGGCTTTTGACCAGGACTACCAGGATGGGTTTGTCTCGGTCGTGCGCCAGTTTTTCGAGCATTTCAAGACCAAAGGCTATACCCGGACAAGCTTCCAGGTTTATTTCAACAACAAGTATTATTACAAGACCGAGTTTTTCGGGATGCGGGGTGGAGTCAAGGGCAGTTCTTTCTGGCTTCTGGATGAGCCGGTGGACTACGATGACTATGCCGCCAACCGGTTTTTCCTCTCGCTGGTCAAGAAAGGTTACGAGCAGGCCGGAGCCGGGAATCTAAAGCTCGATTTGCGTACAGATGTTTCCCAGCCCGAGATGAGCCGCGGCCTGTGGGATGGGATCTGCAACCTGTGGAACTCGAGCGGGTTGATGGATTTTAAAACCACGGCTGCTTACCGTATGCATCGATTGCCAGGGGAGAATTACTGGCGCTACGGCGGGGAGACCAGAATTTCGGGACGGCTGATGAATTACCAGCAGAATTTCTTCACGGTCTGGGCGGTCGGCGCCTCTGGAGCACTGGGGACCTGGAACGTTTTAGGTGGCGGGGGAGACTGGTTCAGGCCGGATGATCTTTCTATTATCTACCAGGGAAAGAGCTACGCCCGCACAAGCGAGGACTACGACGGCGCTTTTGCAGGAGTGAGGCTCAAGGCGATCCGGCGAGCCCAGCAGGATGTGGAATATCTCAACCTGCTCGCTGCGAAAAAAGGCTGGAGCCGGAACAAGGTGCGCCGCGCAATGGCGGCTTTCGCCGATAACCCGGAGGAATCCGGGCTGACTTTTGACGGGCTGACCGCTGACCGTCTTTTCGAGCTGCGCAGGGCGGTGGCCAAAGCTTTGCTGACCGAATAATCCAATTGCTCGCTGACTTCCCATGATAGTAAAAATTGAAAGGGCCTGGAGCGACTGCCAGGCCCTTTTGATTGTGCTGTTTCCCACGTAATATCACAGGCCTTGCATAGTGTTCATTCTTTAATCCGCTGGATCCACTTAAGCAAAAACGAAAGGCAGGTGCAACAGCGTCCACAGGCCGTACCGCAGGAAAGAATCTTTTCGCGCCTCTTTTGCCAGTCCGCCGAAATAAATTCCCTTTATCAGCGTATTCCCCATCATCGAGATAATGATCGCTGCGACGAGTATATCCGTGACATTCTGGTTGCTATGAACCAGAGATAAAATAAATGGGTCGATATCTGTCACCCCGACAATGAAAGACAGAGTGAACAGTCCGGCATTGCCGAAAGAAGCTTTCACAATGCTTGTCACTACCTGCAGGGTTAAAAACAGAAATGCGAAAATCATTGCCGGGGTGATTTCGAAAGGATTCTTGAGTGTCGTAAAGTCAGACCCCCTGGATATGGGAATCCTGGTCCTGAAGTATAGCGAAAAAATCAGCCCGAAGCCTGCAAGTGTCAGCAGCTTCCACCAGATGAAAGGCAGGAACTGGGGGCCGATGATCCAGATAATAACCAGAATGCGGATATACATCACGCTGCTAGCGAGCAGGGAGCTCCTTAGGGCCCGTTTGCTCATTTCGGGAGCTTGTTGGGCAATTCTGCCCATCGCGATACTTACCGCAGTGCTGGAGACAATCCCGCCGAGCACGCCCGAGAGCCATAAACCGTACCGGCTGCCGAGTTTCTTGATCATGAAATAACCGGCGAAACCGATCGAAGATATGATAATCACAATCTTCCAGGTGCTGACAGGATTCAGATTGAACTGGGTGTACCCTTTGTCCGGCAGCAAAGGGAGAACGAGCAGGGTAACGACCAGAAATTTCAGTATTGCAAAAAGCTCGAATTTTTGCAGGCTTTGGACATAATGTTCGATCAGGGTTTTTTCGGACAGAAGAATGGCGCTGATAATCCCAAGGGCCAGGGGGACCCATATTTTGGTCAACAGGGTCAGGGCCCCGATAATGAATGTCAAAAGGAGAGCGACCTCGCTTGTCCAGCCGTGATGGCCCTCTTTCATTCTCGCTATGTATTCGAGGCTCGATAAGGCGATTATCGAGAGCAAACCGATCGGTAGAGCGAAAGCGACTCCGATCTGAGAGAGCCAGGCGCAGCCGAAACCGAAGAGACTGACCAGGGAATGAGTGCGCACGCCTGCAATAACCATTCTTTTGCGGTAGATCCCGGAAGTTTCACGTTCCAGGCCCAGCAGAAAGCCGAGACCCAGGGCAATTAAAAATCGGAATTGAAATGTCAGTTCAAAATTTTCCATGACAGCCATACCTTCTTTTTAAGCCGGGTTAAAAAGGATTGTCGGGTGACGGTTGTACCATAGGTTCGACGGCTGATCCAATTCCCGAAAGCGCGCTTTTATTGACTCCGCCAAATATCAGCCGGACAGCCGAAACCGATGTTCCTGCTTTGGATCGGAATGGAAACGGTATTTTATTGGCCGCTGATTGCATTTTACCGCATTTTTTGTCAAGAAACAAGCAGATTTTCGGCAAATTACGGCTTTTTTCCACTCAAGAAGCTATTTGTTTCCGGAATTGACTCTCTCAATAATGTAAAACCGTTGCAAAAAACAAATTTCAATTCAAACCAGGAGATTCAATTTAATTCTGTTTTGCTTTTTTGCCCGGGGATAGATAGATTTATCACGAAACATTTTCCAAACAATTAATTCAAAGCGGAGGATGTTTAAATGGGCATCCGGGATAATACAGTCTCACGGAGAAAATTTATGGGTTCTCTGGCCGGGGTGGGTGCAAGTGCGGCATTGGCATGCAAAACCAGAACTGCGCCAAAGGAGGAGAAAGGCCCTGAATTCACCGGCCCGCTGGTTCAGGAAAAACTGCCTGAGAAATTAGAGCTTACCAAACCTAATGGACTCAACCTGATCGTTATCATCTCCGACACATTCCGCTGGGACTATTTGCATATTAGCGGCAACCAGCGCATTCAAACGCCGAATCTCGATGCCCTGGCAGAGGAAGGGGTTTATTTCACCAACTGCTATGCTGACGGGCTCCCCACCATTCCGGCCAGAAGGGTCATGCATACCGGGAAAAGCATCCTGCCGGATAAAGTAAAATGGGTGCCACTGGCGAAAAACGATGTCACTTTCGCTGAAATTCTAAGCAAAGCCGGTTTTACAACAGGATTTGTCGTTGATACTTATCACCATTTCAAGCCGGAGATGAATTTCCACCGCGGTTTCAGCAGCTGGCTCTGGATTCGGGGCCAGGAGGCCGATCCTTATAAAAGCGGCCCCCGCAATGCAGTAAACCCGGAGGATTATACCCTGAAACACTTGCTGAACGACAATTTCCGCCAGCGGATTATCCAGTACGTTCTCAATACCCAGGATCGGAAAGGCGAGGATGATTATTTCTGTGCGCAATCCTGCCGCGCAGCAGCCGGATGGCTTGAGAAGAACAAGGACAACGACGGCCCGTTCGCCCTGTTTATAGATATGTTCGATCCGCACGAGCCGTGGGATGCGCCTCCCAGGTTTCAGAAAATGTACCGCGAAAAATATCCTTTCGAGCGCTATATTTTCGGCTATGGCGTGGATGTCAACGATGTACGGGAAGAGGATATTCCGGTGCTGATCGATCTCTATTCCGCTGAAGTCTCTTTCAGCGATTACTGTATCGGACAGTTGCTTGATGAGGTCAAGCGCCTGGGCTTGTGGGACAACACTATTATTGCTTTCAGCACGGACCACGGCACGCACCTGGGGGAACAGGGCTGTATCCAGAAACAGGCCAAGCTGCTCAATTCCTGTGTGGCCCGCGTTCCGCTGATAATCAGGCATCCGGACAGTAGTTTCAAGGGGAAACGCATCGCCGAGCTTGCCAGCCATTTGGATTTTATGCCTACATTCCTTTCACTTCTCGGAGTCGAGGGGTATACAGGCATGGACGGCCGGAATATGTGGGATCTGGTCACCGGAAGCAAAGAGAAGATTCACGAGCATGTGATTACCGGGTTCAACAATTTCGGGTCAGTGCACAATCACAAGTGGCATTATTTCCAGAATATATGGGGCGATGATCCCGGCCTCGGACCGCAGCTCTGCGATCTTGAAAATGACCCTCAGGAAGAAAAAAATGTCGTCCAGCAGCACCCCCAGCTAGTGGCGGAAATGAAACGGATCCTGGAGGGGGCTTTCAAGGTAACACTTGGGTAAAACTGTATATATCGTGATAGATTATTTCAGCTCCTCTACCGCCTCTGCAGCTTAGAAACGGCTCGATTTCCCGCGACCTGTCAAGCCGGAGGCTGCGAGTTCAAGTCTTGTCGGCCCGCCATAAATGAATGATTCCTAATGACTTACGAGTCTTTTTTGTCTGAAAAAATGATCATGACCGTCAACCTTCGAACCTGGAGGTCACCCTGTTTCAATTGGCCGAAAGCTTCTATGGGCGCCTCCCTATCAAGCAGAAGGTCTTAACTTAAATCCCGACAATGTTTGGAGTGTTAAAGCAAGACAAGTCTGACGCTTCGGGATATGATTAAACGTGAAACTCTGAGGGCTAGGAAGGTTATTAACCTCGGGAAAAGAGGGCTGAAAAAACTGTTGCAAGTCCTGAGAACTGCACCATAACTGCTATTTTTTATTATCCAGCTTGCCTGACAGCATAACTGCGTGCAAGACCTTCCGCGGAATATATCAAAGCTTTATATAATTTATAATTTGACAAAAATCTTGCAATGTCTTTTGAAAAATGATATAATAGTTTATAATTCCTATATAATTCCTATATAATTCCTACCTTTCGATATGAGCAACATAAACTCGATTCGGACAACTGCCTTCCAACTGGTCCAGCCCGCACAATCTCGTGTTAATTAACATCCAGCACAGAAATTTTAACCCGATAGAAGCCTGATTTATTGCAGGTCCAGTATCGGTAATTCCGTGGAATATCAATTCGAATCTCAGTTTTTGCCGTTGAGCGTAAAGGTTTCGGCCCAAATTCCTTCCAGAAAATGATCGAATTTTATTTGGAAACTATTCTTTCCGGTACTCATTTACTCAATTGGGGGTAACTATGCAGACACCACGTCTTTCCTTTACCCATTCTATTATTCTCCTGCTTTTTGCCACCCTGCTCTTCCCAACAGTTTCCCTCCCCCAAGTTCAGCCCGTAGTTGCATCGACTTTTCGCGGTGACATCACCGAGGACGGCAAGGTAGATATTTTCGATCTGTTGGAAATGTTAAAGCTCCTGCGTTCCGAGCCGCAAAGCGAGAGAGAGCGGCAGATCGCCAATGTGGATAAGTCGGCAGACGGCAAGGTGAACATATTCGACCTGCTGGCCATGCTGAAATTACTTAGCGGGGAAGAACCTGAGGAAATCTACTGGGGACCGGCCATAGCCGGCTTGAGCCGCCTGAGCGCGGCTGTGGGCGACACTATTGGCCTGGCGCTGATAAATTTCGACGTGAGCATCACGGCAGATCAGTGCAAGGCGTATGTAACGAATTTGGAGGCAGAGATAACGGCGTTCAGCCTGGACACTATCAGCATAGTCATCCCTGAGGGATTCACCGGCGGTGACGTATCCCTGATTGTGGCGACTGATACGACCAACAGCAAGTATTTGAACTTGCAGATCAAGCAGTCGATCCAGGCTGCCGATGGTGGGGTTGTCGTACATCCGGAGGGGCCGGGCGTAGATGTTCCAGCCGGCGCTCTGGCTGCGGATGCGGCGATCACTGTCGAGCTACCTACCAAAAGTCAGTTGACAGCGATGAACCTACCTGCTGATACCGGCGCCACCATTGTATTGTTCGGGCCTTCGGAGACCGGATTAACCGGTCCGGTGACTGTTGCCCTGCCCTGGCCGCACAGTGCCACGGAAGCTGATTCTTTGGGGGCGCAGTATTACGATGAGAGCACAGATGCTTGGAAAGCGGTAAGAATAGCAGGTTCGGATTCCGAGCGAAGATTGGTTTATGTCCTTACAGACTGTCTTAGCGCATTCAAAGCTGTCAAAACGCTGACTGTCCAGGTCCGGTTTTTAACGACCTCACGCTGGGCTACATTCAGGCTGGTCAGCGGTGGAGCAATGAGCCTGCACCATGTGATTACGCTGAGCGAAAATGCTGTCGCTGCAGTAGTTGCGGGGGATTCAATCCTCCTGAGCCAGCCGACTGAGCAGAAAGAGGCGGGAAATATAAATCCCTGGACGCAAGAAAGAG
>Ga0307379_10002289_pt1 | contig 28612 bp, 28 predicted proteins | sample UN2MG_FD_202237 | JGI IMG/M metagenome (GOLD analysis project Ga0307379, IMG submission 202237) | Soil microbial communities from Risofladan, Vaasa, Finland - UN-2 | ecosystem: Environmental > Terrestrial > Soil > Coastal area > Acid sulfate soil | place: Finland: Risofladan, Vaasa | collected...
ATGTTCACTCTGATTTCGCGGAAGCCCTCAGAAAAAGACAGCAGGAGGAGAGCGGAAAATGAAATATTTCGTCACAGGGGCCACCGGTTTTATCGGCTCACATCTCGTATCGCAACTTATCAAAAGAGGCCACAGGGTGAACGCCCTCGTTAGGGACACGCGGAAGGCGGAAGATCTGAAAAACATGGGCGTCTCGGTCTTCAGAGGCGACATAACAGAAAAGGAATCGATGCGAAAACCGATGGAAGGTACCGATGGCATCTTCCACGTCGCGGGTCTCTATAAGCTCGGCATAAGGGACAGGCGGATGGCCGAGCGCATCAATGTTGAAGGAACTCGAAATGTGCTCGAACTGAGCAAAGAGCTCCTCATAAAGAAAGGTGTCTACACGAGCACATTGTCGGTATATTCGGACACGAGAGGAAAAACCGTCGACGAATCCTACAGGTTTACAGGCAGGCATATTTCCGTATACGACGAGACGAAATGGCGCGCACACTACGAGGTTGCGCTGCCCCTGATGGAAAACGGCCTTCCCCTTGTGATCGTGCTCCCCGGCGCGGTATACGGGCCCGGCGACACGAGCGCGATCGGCGACGCGTTGAAAGCCTTTATTAGGGGAGAGTTAAAAATAATACCAAAGGGTACCATATTCTGCTGGTCCTACATCGAGGACATAGTGCATGGCCACATCCTCGCCATGGAAAAAGGAAAACCCGGCGAGAGCTACATCATCGCAGGACCGCCCGCCAGGATAGAGGACGTGTTTCTTCTCATAGAAAAATTATCGGGAATAAAGGGTCCGAAAAAGCGGTCAAATCCTCACATTTTGAGACTCATGTCGATACTCATGAAGGGCATCGAGCTGTTCGTAAAACCTTCTGTGACTTTCTCCTCGGAGGGACTCCGCGTGATGGCCGGTGTCACTTATCTCGCAAGCAACAGAAAAGCAAAAGAAGAGCTGGGTTACAGTCCCCGCTCGCTCGAGGAGGGCATGCGAGAGACTGTTGAACACCTTATGAGGGAGCAAGGGTGAGATGGCGGGCAGGGCCACGAACAAGACCGTCCCTGCGTGCGTGTTATCCGCCCCTGGAGGAGATCGAAGCGGTCCGTCATCTTTTTCTTTCGGAGGCATGGAAACCCGAAAGGCCTTTCATCGCCCCATCAACGATACTAAACGAAGATGACCGCAGGCAGCCGTTTCTCTCCGGAAATCCTGTCCCTTGGCAGCAAGGCATCGAAGCTCTACCGAATGATGCATCCCCTGCTCCTTTTACGCGGTTCCATAACGATATTCCTAAAAACCATCACCAGGCAGCCGGGTATTGTCCGCTACCCGCATGCGAAGTTTCCTGTTATAAACTCATATACTATTCACTTGATCCAGGAGGGTCCTGTCGTTACCGAACTTCAGACAGGATTAGAAGATATAAGGAGGATACCGGTTCATGTCAAAAAAACTGCAGACAATACTCATCATCGGTGCACTTGCCCTCTCGTCGGCCGCCCTCACCCTCGCCATATCAAAAACAGGCTCAGACCGGATAGGAAGTGTTGTAAACAGCTTCGAATACCTCCTCGAAAGCATCTATCGGGAGGGGTTTGCTGAGAACAGGATCGATTACGATGATCCTGTTCTCAACAGCCGTACTGTCTTCATCACCACCGATCTTGACGAGAAGCACGCACAGGCGGTAATGAAAAAACTTTCGTATCTCGATAAAAAACAGCCCGGCAGTCCGATCGATCTCTACATCGATACGCTCGGAGGGACGGGCGGGGAGATGCTGGTGAATTTCATACACTCCCTGGGATCACCGGTCAATGTATATGCACTGGACTATTGCTGTTCGGCCGGCACCATCGTTCTTGCGGCAACGACCGGAAGGCGGTACGCGTTTTCAACATCGAGGATCATCGTCCATATCGTCATTCCGGTAACCGGCCCCGGAAATGACGAAACGTACACCGTGATAGAACAGGAGTCGACTGTAAACGAAATGTTCTGGATGAGATTCTCAAGCCTGCCCTCTGAGATCTACGGCGTCGAAGAGGACAGGTTCTACTATTTCACCTCCGAGCAGGCGCTCGAATTCGGTCTCATCGATGAGATCATCGAGACAGGGGGGTCTTAGACCCTTCAGGTCTTAGACCCTACTGGCCGAATCCGTATTCGGATTTCCTTACAGAAAAGTCGAATGAAAGAGGGAGAGGAATGTAGCATAAAGTATAGATACTACAATACATGCTTTTCATTCTAAGAACAGGAAGACGCAGCCCATGAGAAGAGAATATCAGAAAACGGTATACGAAGACCTTCGCGGGATACGGTCCGGAGAGTACGTTCTCGCATGTCGAAAACACCGAGACCGTCTCAATAAATCATGCAATGGCATGCATCTATGAGGTCCCGGGAAAAGAGCGTAAGGCCGCGGCGACTTCGCAGCATGACGAGTCATTACAACCCCTGAAGGGGGCTCTCCTTCATCTTTGATAACAGCTCATCTTTTTAGTATTATATAGGAAGCTACTGTGGAAAAAACGCTGTAATTGTCTTATCTTACTATTCACTGAGGGCTGAATATACCGTTCTGAGGAGGAGAAAAGGATGAAGAAGCTCGGCATAGTAGGGGGAATAGGCCCTGAAGCAACAATCGATTACTACCGCATGATAATCGAGCTCTGTCTCATAGAGAGACAGAACTATCCCGAGATTATTGTGTACAGCATTAATATGAACAAGATGCTTGACATGACGGAACGGGGAGACCTGGATGAACTGGTTCAATACCTGCTGACCGCATTAGAGGCATTGAAAAACGCAGGTGCGGATTTTGCAATCATCGCTTCGAATACCCCCCACATGGTGTTCGATACACTGCAGGAAGAGTCCCCTCTCGATCTTCTCAGCATCGTCGAAGCTACATGCAAAAAAGCGATATTATCGAAAATGAGAAGACTCCTTCTGCTTGGAACGAAGTTCACCATGAAAAGCAGCTTCTACAGGAGAGTCTTTTCCAGGGAGGGTATTGAGATAGTAGTTCCGGAGGACAATGAGATTGAGTATATCCATGACAGGATATTCAAAGAGCTGGAACTTGGCAATATAGTCCAGGAGACGAAAACCCGTATTCTGGAAATAGTCTCCCGAATAAAACAGAAGGAAGGCATTGAGGGAGTCATACTCGGATGTACAGAGCTCCCTCTTATGTTCCCTGAAGACGAGCTGGGAATAAATTTTTTAAATACCAGCAGGATACATGTGGAGAGCGCACTGACACGAATGGTCGAAAGCTGAATAGCCGCCGGCAGCTTGAAATCGGGAGGAATTCCCTAAGCCTGTGAAAGTAAAATATTATTTACTCCCGATAGCTTTTTCATGATGACTTTCTTCAAAAAATATTTTAGATTTACTGTCTAAAAAAATATTCACTTCGGAGTTTCTGCAACATGAAAAACTCGATTAAAAAACTCTGTGTGTTCTGCGGATCAGGCCTCGGAAACTCGCTCGAATTCATACGGAAAGCACAGGACCTTGGAACACTGCTCGCAAACAGCGGCATAACTCTCGTATACGGCGGAGGAAATGTCGGCCTCATGGGAGAGCTCGCCCAGACTGTGCTGGAGCATGGCGGCAGCACGATCGGGGTCATCCCGAAAAAGATACATGATATGATCGGCCACCTCGATCTCCAGGATCCGGGACTGTCCGAGATCCACGTAGTAGAAGATATGCATGTTCGAAAAAAGATGATGTACGATCTATCCGACGGATTCGTTATCCTCCCCGGCGGTATCGGAACATTAGAGGAGTTCTTCGAAGTCTTCACCTGGTACCAGCTCGGCTACCACTTCAAGCCGATCGGCATGCTCAATGTTGATAACTATTTCGACCGGCTCAACAGCTTCCTCGAACATATGGTCTGCCAGGGATTTCTGAGCAATAAACATCATGACATGCTCCTCGTCGAAGAATGTCCAAAGCTGCTGGTTGAAAGACTCCTACACCACGAGGTTGTTTACATAGACAAGCTCGAATGCTAAGAGATCTCCCTCTCGCCCTGCATTATGGCGAAAACCTGATATTTCGAAGGTAAAAGAGGGAGGCAATCAATTTTTTCTCCATACTGTTCATTTAAAAGATCGACATGGGGGTGTTCTTCGATTATCGCGGAAAACATTTTCTGCCCCTATTCTTATCAGGACACCAACAGGACCTTTTTTTAACCTCTTTAAAGTTACTCTTTCCCGATCAGAGGTGTGATACCGTCCCGCGGTGAGTAGAGTTCCAAGGGTTCGAGATTTCATGTGTTACCGGCAGCGGCTATCTACCACTCCCCTTGTTCCATAGAATACAGCAGGACTGCCCCGTAAAAAAACACACGGCTGAAACGAGCCAGGTCATTGAAAAAGGGCTCAGAATAGATCTTGGGATAATGTATAGCAACAGCTGACCGAGCAGTGGTCACACTAACACGATATCTGTTATATTCTAGTAGTCGGAAACCAAAGGAGAACGAGCATGCACACTGTTGAAACCGAGTGGGTTCAGGAGATGACCTTCGATTCGCAGGTTAACGGACATGATATCACAATGGACGCCGCGAAAGAGTTCGGCGGGAAGGAGAGGGGACCAAGACCGAAACAGCTGCTCCTCGCCGCGCTGACCGGCTGTACAGGAATGGACGTTATATCCATCCTCGGGAAGATGAAAGTCGAGCTCGATGGTTTCAGAATTATAGCGAGGGCAACTCTGACCGATGAGCACCCCAGGGTATACAGCAAAATAGAGCTTGTATATGAATTCAGCGGAGAGGATCTCCCGATGGAAAAACTCACCAAGGCCGTCGAACTCTCGCAGGAAAAATACTGCGGAATAAGCGCCATGCTGAGGATGGCATGCCCCCTCAGCTATGAGATCAGGACATAGGCCCAAGCCTGGGGCTATTTCAGGGATGCCGCCCTTTTCTCAACCTCGTCCATCTCTTCCGTCGAGTCGATGATCTCAAAATCGATCGTAATGCTGTAGCTCTCCTGTCCTCCCAGAAACATTAGCTCATCCCGCTCCCGAAGCGGACCGCGGCCGAGAGGAAGAATGGTCCCCGGCTCGAGCCCGAGCACATAGAATCCCTTTCCCGGCATCTTCCACTCCGTGAATGTGGGAAGCTGTTTTTTATTGAAGCTCATCTTTATCCCGAGAGGGGTACCGTCCCCTATATCTCTATTGAGGAGGGCAATAAAGGTATTCTTCTCCTTATCCGCTCCGAGTTCGTGGAAGAAGACCTTCTCCCTGTATCCAGGCTGAGGCTCCGGAAACTCGAGGCACTCCTCCACTCCCCTGTCCTTCACAGCCTCTTCGTCTCTCGGCATGGTTTTTTTAATAGGGCCCACAATCTTTGCACCGGGGCTCAAGAGAGGGAAGCCGAAGTTGAAATGGTAGAGCATCATGAGCGGCTGGGGATCGAACCCCTTGTTGTCCACACGGTCCGTGATCCTGAACCTCTTCCACCCCAGTCCAGTCTCGATCTTTCTTGTCATGCTCATGTTCTCGAAAAAGGGTTTCGATTCCCGCACCGTCCCCTTCATCGTGATGAGAAATTCGTCTTTCTCCCACTCCTGCTCGACGCTCAGGTTCTCGGCTTCCGCATTGGATACCCTCCCGTGAAGACCGAAAGGCTCTCCCCCATCCGTGCTTGGTGCCCCTGCGTTTGTTATGCCGCATGTAGTCAAAAGGCCGACGAAGAAGCTCCTCAGCCAGCCGAGTCCGGGCTCCTCGAAGTATGCAGGGGAGACCACCCCTGTACCTGAAAAGAAGTTCAAATTTACTCCCCTGAAGCAGGCCTCGGGAATGTCCATCCCTCTGCCGGGAAGCAGGGTGAATTCAAGCCCGGCTCCGGTCTTCACAGAGATTCCTTTCACACCGGATGCCTTGCCATCGGTATACTCGAAAGATCGTGCGCCTGCGACCTGGAGAGGATCTCCGATGATGGATAACAGCTCCTTCTTTTTCCACTCTTTTCCAAGATAGATCGCCATTTTTCCCTCCAAATATTGTTAAGCTGAAATGTCATTCCTTATAGATGCCCGACGGTCTCCCAATAAACTCCCTGCTGAATCCGCTCTCCTGACCCTCATCGTCCACTGCCGTGATGCTGAAGAAGTAGACCTGCTCGTTACCGAGGCCTGAGAGCATGAAGCTCGAAACATTACCGACCCCCACGGGCGAGTCTCCCTCATTAGATCCTTTGCCGAAGTAGAACCGCGAGGATGTTCCATAGTACACCATATACCCTTTTATATCGCTCTCATTGTTTTTCACCCATCGAAGCCTTACCCCCCTGTCTGCGGGAGCCGCTTCGATAAGCGTGGGAGGTTCCGGAGGAGGGTCAAGCTCCAGCGCGAAATCAAGCGAGGTAAGACGCGGAGTGTATCTGTTCTCCGTACCTAACAATTCCGCCTTCCACTGCATATACTTTCCTTTTGCCAAGGTTTTGTCAGCGGGCTCCCCGTTGCGAACCCTGATCCACCCGGGACTCTCCCGGTCATTCGCCTCGTCGCCCAGGGCGGGGTCAGCCGGTCCCTGGGCGGCCTCCCCGGGCAGGAAGTAGGAATCCGAGAAACGGCAGTAAACCCTTACAGCGGTCCCGCTTTTCTCCTCGCTCTCCCATGTAACGTTCACGAGCTTAGTTCCCCTGCTGGGAAGCGAGATCACCTCACTCCTCATCTCGCCCCTCTCCCTGTACCGCCCGAGATAGAATAGGGGGAGCCCTCTCGATATCCTGAACTCGTCTATAAACCCCAAATACTGCTCCCCTATGATCAAAGGGGCCTTGAGGTAGGGCGAGAATCTGCCGTAAAGCACACTTCCCTCCTCCGTGCCGTCCTCCGTGAGCCATACGAGCGCCGATTCCTCTCCGTCGAAAAGGAGCGTGAGCAGGCCGGTTTCCGCGTTGTAGTGGATCGCATGATGGTGCCATTCACCGATAGGCGTTTTATGAAGCTCGCGTGCAACGACATCGACAGCAGCGCTCGAAGCGACGCCGCTTCGAGCGCCGCTTCCCTGCCTCGAGAACACCTTCTGGAACTCCCAGAACAGCCTGCCGTCCCTGAAATACGCACGTACACCGCTATACCCCGCCGAGTCGACAGCCGGGGCGTACCAGGAGAACACCCTATTCTCCTCCCGCACAGAATTGGGAAAGAGGTAGAAGTCTACCGTAAAGCTTCCGAGCGGATCTTCGAGAAGCACGGAGCCTTTGAGGGGCTTAAGGGCGAGGAGGTTATTGTGATGGAAAAACCCGGCCGCCCCGTCTCCGAACATTTTGATGTCGGGTGATGAGACGATCTGCACCTCTTGGGCCGTATAGTTCGAAGATCCGAGATCAACATAATCATCTTTTAAACCGTCAAAGCTGAGGAGCAGGTCGGTTTTCCCGTCTGGGGTCGGACTGTTGTCGCCGATTACGATAGGGGCCGTTCCAAGGGGGCCCTCCTCGATCCGCAGGTTTTTAAAGAAATAGATTTTTTTCCAACCGTCCCGGCTTTCCCCCCACCTAAGGTGCCTGATCTCAGCCCGGCCTATATACTCGGTTTGCGCCTGTGACAGACCAGGCAAAACGGTGCAGACCAGGAGAGTAACGGCTGCGGAGAGCAGCCCAATCGATCCCCTTCTTCTTAGAGAGCATCTCATTGCAAAAACCCCGCTCCTTCGGCCGCGGCCTCTGAAAGCGTCTGCACGCAGCTGGCGCTTTCAGGGGCCTACAGCCTTTTTTTCTGTATGTAGTGGAACACGATCATCGTTTCCATAAGGTCCACATCGGTAGATATGATAGGGACAATGTCGACCTTCGTTTTGTACCCTGAGTCACCCGATTTGATACGCAGTTCTTTGATCGTCTGGTTCTTCGGCTTGTTCTTCAGTCCCTCCAATGCCCCATCGAGCTCTTCGTTCTCGATCACCTTATTCATCGGGAGACCGATTATTGTCTTCTCTCCGATATTCAGCCCCCTGATAAAGACCGAGTTCGCATATATAACCTTGTTCTCGTTCGATACGATCACGACCCCCTTGTCCATAATCTCCGAGAGGAATGCCACCTTCTGCTGTGAGGCGCGCAGCCTCTCGACTTTGATTCGGTCGAACTCCCTCATCCGGGCTATGAATTTGTTGAGCCACCTCCCGAGATCCCCGAACTCGTCCTGTTCGGGAAACTGTATATTGAGATTGAAGCTCATGCTTCGCTCGCTCGAGAGACGGTCTATGATACGCTTATACGATGAGAAACCCCTCCTCCTCGTGACAAGGAAAAACAGGGAGCTTATCACGAAGCCGCTACCGAAAAGCAGAACGATTACCACCCGGAAGATGAATACAAAAGATTCGATCTCAGGATCGCTCCACTCGTAACTCACGAAGAGTGTCGGCCCCCCGATTACGACTGCGAGTGCGCCGAATATGAAAAAGAGTATGGAAAAGAAGCTGTATACCCTCATAAGAAGGCTGTACGATAACTTCATTGTCTTATCCCCCGGGTACTCGGTTTTTCATTTTTCTACGGCAGCTTTAATCCTTCCTCTCCACATACCGCTCGAGCTCCAAAATCGCCCGCTCGCTTCCTACCATCACGAGCACGTCCTCTCCCTCTATAACATCATCTGGAGAGGGAAAATCAACATACTTCTCCACGAATACGTTTTCTCCCATATCCGTGACGTGAGATATCTTCTTCTTTATCCCCACGATGTTCACACCGAATCGCGACCTGAGGTTGAGGTCCCTGATCGTCTTTCCGATAAAGTTCTCCCCCACTATGATCTCAGCGATCGTGTGCTCTTCGGAGATATCAAGATGGTGAAGGATATGCGTCGAGGACAGTCTCCGCGCAAGTCTGATACCCATGTCCTCTTCCGGAGAGACTATCTCGTCTACGCCGATGAGTGTCAGGATCTGCCGGTGCGCTTCGGAATTCGCCCTTGCTATGATCCTCGGAACATCGAGCTTTTTGAGGAGAAGAGCCGTCATTACGCTCGATTCCATGTCCTCCCCTATCGCAATGATGGCGCAGTCGATCTTTCCGATATCTATGGCCTGGAGGGCCTCCTCTTTCGTGGAGTCGAGTATGGCCGCCTGAGTCACGTTGTTCTTGATCGCCTCTATGTTCTGCTCAGCTGTGTCTATGGCAATTACCTCCATCCCTTCCTTCATGAGGTTTTGCGCGATAGAGGTACCGAAGACCCCAAGTCCTATTACCGCAAACTGTTTCATAATACCCCCCTGATCAACCTACCATGATCCTCTCCTCCGGGTATGTAACGAGCCTCGAGGAGGTTACGTTCCTCGTTGCAATCACAAGCGTAAGAGGACCGAGCCTCCCAGTGAACATGCATACCATTATAACAGCTTTCCCGAAATCACTCAATTGCGGCGTTATGCCGGTCGAAAGCCCGACTGTACCGAATGCGGAAACAGTCTCGAAGAATATCTGCATGAAACCGAACTCTTCCGATAGTCCAAGCAGCAGCACACCAGCTATCACCAGCCCGAGCGCACACACGACAATGGCAAAACAGCGGTTTACGACCTGATACGGGATCCGGCGCTTGAATATCGTGTTGAACCTCTGCTCTCTTCGCAGAGTTATGATAGAGAGGATAAGGATAAAAAAAGTCGTGGTCTTTATCCCACCGCCGGTGGAGCCGGGCGATGCTCCGATAAACATGAGAATGCTCATCATAAAAAGTGTAAAAGGCCTCAGAGCGCCGGTGTCCACAGTATTAAAGCCGGCTGTACGCGTCGTGACAGACTGAAACACCGATGCAAGGAACTTTTCGTGCGGCCTCGTTCCCGCAAGTATTCCCTCCCTCTCAAAAATATAAAACCCAAGGGCGCCGGAGAATATAAAAAAGAGAGAGGAGAGGAGAACTATCCTCGACTGTACCGATATCCTCTCCTTCGGTCCCAGGGTGATCTTGCGCCCCAGGTTCAGAAGTACGGTAAAGCCGAAACCTCCCGTAACTATGAGAAAGATCAGTGTGGAGTTTACCCAGATGTTCGGGCGCGCGCCCATGAAGCTGTCCGGGTAGAGAGAGAACCCTGCATTGCAGAACGCGGAGATCGAGTGAAAGAGTGAGTGAAAGAGCGCCCCCAGCCCGGTCGTCCTCGTGCCTGTGAAATACGGTAAAAAAAGCAGAGCCCCGATGCTCTCGAAGACAAAAGTGATTGCAACGATTGCCCGGATTACGGTGTAGAGGTTCTTGATGTTTACCTGATCCAGAACGGTAGCCGTCTGATACCTGCCGTACAGGCTCATCGTACTTCCGAGCGAAACCTGAATGAAAGCAGCGATGGTCATGATACCGATACCCCCGGCCTGGATGAGGAGGAGGAGAAATGCATGACCGAGTCGAGAGAAAGCGGTTCCTGTCTCGACAACAATGAGCCCTGTAACACAGACCGCCGACGTCGAGGTAAAGAGGGCATCGATGTACCTCATATCGCTATCAGGCGGTCTCGAGTACGGGAGATAGAGGAGAAACGACCCGAGTATAATAATAGATGCGAAGCTTACCACTATGAGCTGGGCCGGCTTTACCTTGAAAGAACCGATGATCTCCCGCAGGCGGCCGAACTGAAGAACGAACTTGATGAAGAGAAGGATCTCGACGCTCCCGAGGAAGAGTCTGGAGTATATGAAGAACAGCTTGTCGTTCCTCGGGACTATGCTGAACCTGTAATAGGCAAAGACGAGTGCCAGGAGGATAATGTAGTGCGGCCAGTACTTCCTTATGTGTGTCTTCGGCCTGAGGCTGAGCAGAAACTGGATTACGAGCTCGAAGCCGAAAACCGTGATGAGAATCCTGCCGAGCTGATAAATGTAAGGCCGGAATCCATAGCTGAGTTCGAAGAGGTTGTTTATAAATATGTAGAGCGAAACGAACAGGACGAACAGATCCACGTAATGAGATAATTTCTCCCTGCTGCTATATTTCATAGGTCTTCGGCTCTTTCACAGGAGAGGTGAGGAGTGTACATCCCTCTTTTTTCACAACTATATCGTCTTCGAGTCGTACTCCGTAGAGCCCCGGGAGGTACACTCCGGGCTCTACGGTGAGAACCATGTTCTCACAAAACTTACCGCCATGGCTCTTGAACGGGTAACTGTCGTCGTGTACATCAAGCCCCAGGCTGTGTCCGAGGCTGTGTATAAACCTTCCCCTGTAGCGATCGAACGAATCGATCTTCATCTTCACCTTATCCTCGACGGTTCGAGCGCTTTCTCCCTCCTTGATGAGGGAGATTGCGATCTCTTTCGCCTCGCTCACAACACTGTACAGATCGACGAGCTCAGCCTTTGGCTTGCCCGTAAAGAATACCCGCGTAATATCGGAGTTGTAGCCCTCATACTCCGCTCCGAAGTCCACAAGAACAGGGTCTCCCGGCCTGAGAGGCACAGCACCTCCTCTGTAGTGGGGCTTGCTCGTGTTCTCTCCGAAAGCAACGATGGTATCGAATGCCGGGCCGCTCGCACCCAGCTTCTTCACCCGGTAATCGATCTCTGCGCCGAGATCGATCTCCGTAATCCCTTCCTTGAGCATAGAAGGGATGAGACCTGCCGCCCGGTCCGCTATCTCACACGCCCGCTCGATCCTCTCGATCTCATCTGGAGATTTCAGCATTCTTGTCAGCCTGAAGGCCCCTGAAATATCAACCCATTCGGTTTTCTCGGAAAGTGCTTTCATCTCATGGTAGAATGAATGGGGAATGCGGTCATATGCAACACCCACCCGCCTGTAAGAGGAAAAAAGCCGCTTCATGGCCTTTTCTCTCTCCTCCTCATCCCTGTAGACAACGATGTCATCATATCCTACAGCACCGCTTGAGAGCTCCTCCTCCAGTGCAGTCGTAATGAGGACGAGCTTGCCTCCGCTCTCGGCCACTACACCGCAGTTCTCGAAGACGCCGCCGGAGAGGCCTGTGAGGTAGAGATAGTTCTTATCCATGCCGTTGCGGTTGAAGATGAACACTGCTTCCGGGATATCAGAGCCATCCGTTTTTTTTGTGCCCTCGATGGTCTTGGTGCACGAAATCTCTTCGAAGACGCTCTTTACCCTCTTTTTAATATCTTCAGCCTGCATTTTATTCTGCTTTGTTTGAATTTTTTCGGCGCCTGAATGTCAGGATGAGAGGAGTTTCGCTATCCGTATGAGATCAGTGTCCACGCCTTTCTTCTGAGTCCACGTCTTCGAAAGGCTTGTAGTAACCACCCTTCCTGACACGATACCGACCATGATATCCGTCTGCCCGGAAACGAGCATGTCGACGGCTGCAACGCCGAGTCGCGACGCGTTGATCCTGTCAACGGCCGACGGAAAGCCTCCACGCTGGATATGGCCCAGTATAGTCACCCTTATATCCCTTCCGATCTTTTCCTTCAGCTTTTTCGATATCTTGAATGCCCCGCCTGCATCGTCTCCTTCTGCGACAACCACTATGGCCGACCTCCACCCCTTTCTGATTCCCTCGGAAAGCTTTCGGGCGACTGCGTCCACGTCAGTCGTGACCTCCGGGATGAGGATGACCTCGGCACCGGAAGCTATTCCGGTCTCGAGTGCAATGTATCCTGCATGCTTTCCCATGACCTCCACGAGAAACACCCTTCCGTGCGACTGTGCGGTGTCCCTGATCTTGTCGAGTGCCTCGAGGGCAATGTTGCATGCAGTATCGTACCCTATCGTATACTCCGTACCGCCGATATCGTTGTCGATCGTACCCGGGATTCCGACCACCGGAATTGTATACTCCTGATAGAGCGTGTGCGCTCCCTGGAAGGATCCATCCCCACCGATAACGACGAGTCCTTCGATCCCCCTTCTCCTTACGTTTTTTATTGCCTTTTTCCTGCCTACGGGCTTTAAAAACTCCTCCGACCTCGCCGAGTAGAGTATCGTACCTCCCCTGGAGAGAATACCGGATACGGAATCATAGTCCATCTCCAGCATATCATCCTCGATGAGGCCCTCGTAGCCCCTCTTTATCCCGAAGACACTGAGATTGTAGGTGAGAGCGGTTCTCACCACGGCCCGGATTGCAGCGTTCATCCCGGCGCTGTCACCGCCCGAGGTAAGCACTCCGATAATTTTCATCCTTCATGATCTCCTGTTTGCTGAGGAGTAAACATAATTTCCGGTGAATGATGCAACAATATATCGGCGAGGGCACACCCGAAATCCGGCAAGCTCTTTGGAATAAGTCTTTTGCGTGAGAGTAATCATCTCCTCTTCGGCGCTTATTATTCCCCCATCTGTACAACAAACAGTAATGTAATTATAGTAATACACTTTCTTGGAAATTCAAATGGATTATCGTTTGCGGAAAAAGCTGATATGATCAGAACTGCGTAGTATACCCTATCTTCAGCAGTCTTACCACCCGGTTGATACTCGGCGAATATTTAAGATCCAGTCCGAGGGTCACGAGGTCGACGACATTCAGCTCGAAACCAAGGTTGTAGAAAATCTCGGAGCCCCTGTTCTCCGTGAAGTAGATGTTCTCTATCTCGCCTTTGATCGAAAATTCGGGACTGAACTCCAGAACCGTTGAGAAAAATAGGTTGAGGTTCTTCGGATGAGAATAGCTCAATGGTATGACGGGGTACCGGAGACCGAAGAAGAAGAACTGCTCGTTCCCGAACAGGAAATAACTCTGTGATGAGACGATATAGATCCCGTTCACGACCTGGCCGTCAACCCGGTGTACATCACCCCGCATGAAGTAGGAATATCCTATGGCGATAGGAGGAACGGCACCGGACCCGTCGGAGATGAGAAAACGGGCAAGCACTCCCGGCTGATAAAACTGTACGTCCTGGCTACCGATGAGCTTGCCGACATCGAAGTAGAGTCCGAGGAATATATAATCCGATACAGAAAGTGATGCGCTCCCGAGGATTCCCCCGTTATCATACATCGAGAAATCGAACTGGAGGTCTCCCTTGTATGATATGAACGTTGTTGGAGTATCGATCACATTAAGGCTGAAAGGACCGGCAAAAAGAACCCCCGGAACAGCGATAACGAACAGCAGGATGATAATCGTTGTACAGAATCTTTTCTTAATCATAGCAATTCCCCGAATAGGTACTTCGTTCTTAGTATCGGATAAATACAAATCTACTTAAAAAAAAGCCGCCCTTTTTGGACGGCATTGTTTTTATCAAACTGGCAAACGATTATCGGGAAACGGCCGGCTCAGCTTGGTTTTTCTTCATCCTGTTCTTTAGTCTGCGGTCTTTCCTCGTTTCCATGAGCTCCTCGATGAGAGAGAGATGCGGCTTATAGGTACTGTCTTCATACTCCTCCTCCCACACACGGTCAGAGAGCTCCCCGTAGCCGTTTGCGTATTCGTCTATTGCTGGTGCGAGGGTGGTAATGATCGACTCCGCTCCCGGATGGGTCGGATGGGCACCGCCCTCCTTCACTGCTTCCCTGAGCACCTGAGGGTTGTCGATGATCGTGCACGGCCTGAGAAGGTTTTCGTTGTACGGTCTCCGATTCTTGAAGGCCATGAAGAACGGCGACTCCAGCACCTCCTTAAGGCTCTTGTCCTTCACGTTGTCCGCCGCGAAGTGGCAGAACACGCACGGCTCGACATCCCCGTTCGAGATGACATGGAAGTAATCGTAACCGCCGGCAATACATCCGTTCGTCAGTATCCCGTCGTTCCAGAAATCAGCAACCACCACCTTTTTTGTATCCCTGAGCGCTATGATCCGCTTCCTCCTGTAGTCCCTCTGCTGGGGGGTCGGCATGAGATTCATATCCGGCTGCTTGCCGATCGGGATATAGTTGAAATACCATCCTATGTAGATTCCCTTTTCTATGTAGTAATCGACGAATTCGTCGCTCACGATGAACTCGTTGTTCTCCCTCGTGGCAGTTGCGGAAAAGCCGAATATGACCCCCTTCTCCCTGAGGAGGTCCATTGCATCGGATACCTTTTTGAACGCGCCCTTTCCTCTGCGCGCATCCGTCTCCCGCTCGAAACCCTCCACCGAAATACAGGGGAGCGCGTTCCCGAGCCGTGCGAACTCTTCCGCCCTCTTTTCGTCTATAAGGGTGCCGTTCGTGTATATCTGGAAGATCGCATCGTGATGGGTCTCGAGCGTCTCGATGAGGTGCGGCCAGTAGTTCGGCTCGCCCCCGGAGATTACAAAAAAGAAGATCCCCATCTGTTTCGCCTCGTTGATGACACGGTTTACCGTATCCATATCAAGGTCCTCCGCCTTCCGGTAGTCCCAGGCGTAGCACCCATAACAGTTGAGATTGCATTTCATCGTCGGGCTAATCACTATGAGCGACGGGGCATTGTACCCGTTCTCCTGGAAGAATTCCCTCCTTCTGGGACCGTACACCGTATAGGGCTTCACGATAAAGTTCTGTACGAACTTTTCCTTTACGGCCTTCGAGAGATTGGGAAACCCTCTGTGAAGCCTGCGCAGCATCAGGTCGAGCATGATCGCCGCTTCCGGCATTTCCTGACGAGAGATGATTGGGTGCACAATCCGCATCCACCGGTCTTCAGAAACCGTGGTCATGAGCTTCAGGGCGGTCTTTGCACCGATAGTGACGGCCCCCCTCTTGATCGACCCTTGCATAGCCATAAGTAAAATCCTCCTCTGCTTATAAACATTTATGTATGAAAGTTTCTTTTACGATTCGATTGCACACAGAGCGACAGGTCCTGTCGATCTTCAAGGATTTAAAAGGTATATAGATCTTCGGTTCTCCCGAACAGCAGTTTGATCTGGCTTTTTCGCTTACCCCTCCTGTCGGTGCTTTCAGATTCAACAGCGCTAATCTCCTGCTCCTGATGACAATCCGCGATTTTCTTAATCTCATTAAACCAGATGGTCAAGACCTAAAAGATCTATATATCTTTCAGGTATTCCTTGGAGAGGATCTCGAGGAACCTGTCCCCCCCTTTTATCTTCTGTAGAGTTTTCTGGATGAACGCCCCCAGCGAACCGGTATCTTTCTTGTAGTTCTCGATGAGCTTCTCAGCCTCCATCCTCTCAGACAGCAGGTAGTTGATATATGTCGAAAGGGGAACCATGTCCCGTTGTTCGTTTATCCATTTGTATATATCTCCATCGATCGTAATATTAATCTTAACCTTGTTCATGTACTACTCCTCGCATTAGTATGATAAATACTACCATAAATATTCGTATCGAGTCAATATAATTCTGGGGTGATGTACAGGATGAAATAAACGATGGTTCCGGGGTATGAGTGCGGTTTTCTCACAAAGTTATAACTACGACTCGGCAGTATCTTTGATAAGTGTACGGTGAGAAAAGCGCTAAAAGCCCTGTTACTTACTTTTTGTTTTTTTTCATTAATAACGGGGATTAATCCAGCGAGGTATCTTTCTTTCTCAAGAACCTGAAGATGGTCTCGCCTTCCTGTTTGTATCCCAGCTCTCTCGCAAGCTGTGTCAGGTACTTCTTGTTACTCTCAAGATTATGAAGCTCGAGATCGGCCTTCTTGATAACCCGTTCGAGCGATTCGATCTCTTCTTCGAGATTGGCGAGTGTCCGCTCGGTTTTTTTTCTTTCGATAATACCGCCGTTTCCGTATATGATCGTGTATCCGAGCCATGCAAGGAAAACAAGCATGAGGACGTAAACGGTGATACCGATAACCCTTTTATTTCCCATTCTACAGTCACTAACGACACGAATAGGAGTTTACTTAAACGATATCACCTGCCGGAGGGTAGCCTGTTTCAAACAGGCGGCATGAGCTATCTTCGTATATCGCCGTTCCCCCGGACGACCCATTTGTAAGTGACGAGCTCTCCTATACCCATCGGTCCTCTGGCATGAAGCTTGTCCGTAGATATACCGATCTCGGCCCCGAGACCGAAAACCCCTCCGTCTGAGAGCCTTGTCGACGCATTAACAGTCACGACCGCCGAATCCACCATGCCTGTAAACCTGTCTATGTTACCGATGTCCTGCGATACTATCCCGTCCGTGTGGCCGCTCCCGTATCGCTCGATGTGCCGTACGGCCTGATCAACCGATCCGACCACCCTCACCGCAAGGATCATATCGAGATACTCTGCATAGTAATCGTCCTCTGTTGCGCTCTTCGCTTCCGGTATGATTTCCCTTGTCTTTTCGCACCCCCTTAGCTCTACTCCTTCGAGAGCGTCTCTCAATTTCGGTAAAAGACACGCCTTGATGTCTTCATGGACGAGCAGGGTTTCGAGTGCGTTGCATGTTCCGGGCCTCTGGACCTTGGCGTTTTTTACGATCTTCAGCGCCATGTCGACAGAAGCGGAAGAATCTATGAACAGGTGGCATACTCCCTTGTAGTGCTTTATTACCGGGACCTTCGCCTGTTCCGTCACGGCTCGCACGAGGGATTCTCCTCCCCGCGGTATCGCAAGATCTACCAGCCCCTCCTGCCGTACGAGGTGGTATACCCCCTCGTGCTCGGTACGCTCTACGTACCCGACCGCATCTTTTGGAATCCCTGCGCCTTCCAGCGCTTCTTTTATGATCTCTACGAGCACCCTGTTGCTCTCCAGCGCATCGCTCCCTCCGCGGAGGATGCAGGCGTTCGACGACTTCAGACAGAGCGAGGCGGCATCGACTGTAACGTTCGGCCTCGACTCGTAGATCATTGCGACGACCCCAATGGGGATTCGCACCTTTTCGAGCAGGAACCCCTGGGGCCTCCGCGTTGCGACAATCTTGCCGACAGGGTCCTCGAGCCCGGATATCTCCCGCGCTGACCTCGCCATCGCTTCGATACGCGAATCGTCCAGAAACAGGCGGTCGAGGAATGCCGCAGAGAGTCCGTTCTTTTTGCCTCTCTCGCAATCGATTCTGTTGGCCTCCTTTATTCTTTCCCTGTTCCGCTCGATGAGGTCTGCTATTCCGCACAGGGCCATGGTCTTCGTCTCCGGAACGAGAGAACGGAGTGCGAAAGACGCCTCCTTGCTCCTCCTGGCAATATCTTCTATGTACTGTTCAAGGTTCATACCGACTCCTTACACGAGTATCACCATATTGTCACGGTGTACGATCTCCTCGAAATAGGTATCCGATCCCAACACCTCGGGTATCCGTTTCGAGTTCATGCCCTTGATGAGCTTGATCTCATCGCTCGAGAAGTTCGAGAGACCGCGGGCTATCTCCCTGTGCTTTTCGTTTTCTATTGAGACGTTGCTTCCCAACCTGAAAGAGCCGTACACGGCCCTCACACCAGCAGGAAGAAGGGACTTTTTCTCCTTCACGATCGCTTTTTCCCCTCCCCTATCTATGACGATACGGCCCGCAACTTTCGGGGAGAAAGCTATCCATCTCTTCTTTCCCTGCATCTTCCTCTCTGAGGGGAGAAAGAAGGTCCCGATCTCTTCTCCGGAAAAAAGCCTTCCGAGGTCGCAGGTCCGCCCGCTCGCAATCACCGTGCCGATGCCCCCCTTCGCAGCGATCCTCGCCGCCTTGAGCTTCGATTCCATCCCTCCAGAAGAGAACGATGAACCTTTGCCCCACACCGCTTCCAGCAGCCGTTCGTCGATCTTCCGGACCTCGCTCAACAGCCGTGAAGAGGGGCTCTTTTTCGGATCTTTCTCGTAAAGGCCCTCGATGTCCGTAAGGAGAACGAGGAGGTCTGCATCGATCATGTTCGCGAGATACGCGGCGAGCAGATCGTTGTCACCGAATCTGATCTCACTGAATGAGACGGCGTCATTTTCGTTCACAATGGGGATCGTGCCGAAGGACCAGAGGGTGAATATCGTGTTCCTGATGTTGAGGTACCGCTTCCTGTTCTGAATATCTTCGTAGGTCAGCAGAAGCTGCGCCGTCTCGCATCCGCACCCCGCAAACTCGTTCTCGTACGCGTGCATGAGCCTGGATTGTCCTAGCGAGGCCGCAGCCTGGAGAAGCGTTATGTCACCGGGCCTTCTTTCCAGCCGCATTCTTGAAAGACCGAGCGCGATTGCCCCGGAGCTTACTATGATGATCTCTTTGCCCCCTATTGCTAGCTCTGCAGCCTGTTTCACAATGGAGCGGAGGACCGGATAGGCAATGGTATTGTCGCCTTCGGTGAGAACCCTCGTCCCGAGCTTTATCACCACCCTCTTTGCAGACTTTACCTTCTCTCTATTCACCGTCTCTCATCTTCTAAGAGAATTTTTTATTAATATATTGCGCTTTTATATCAGAAGAAACTTTTTTATGACTGGTAACTAATACGGTGCGGTTGTATGATAAAAAAATACTTTTCAAAAGGAATCGTACCATGGAAACATTAGCAGATAAGAACCAGGAGCTTCGAGAAGAACTGGCCTGTCTTCAGAGAAAGATAGCCGAGTTCGAGAGAGTTCAGACGAGAGCAAAAAGCATTGAGCGCGAGCTGGAAATCCAGAAGGAGAAGCTCACTGAGAGAATCAAGGAGCTCAACTGTCTTTATCAGATATCAAAACTCACTGCGCAGAAGAGACACTCTTTCGAAAAAACCATGCGAGAAATAATACGGGTTATTCCTTCTGCCCTGCGGTATCCATCCGGTGCATGCGTGAAAATATCGATAGATGATACTTCCTATTCCATCCCTGCCTTTAAAAGGACGAATTGGATTATTAAGCAGGAAGTACATGCATTTAATAAACAGAGAGGGAAAATCGAGGTGTGCTATAAAGAGGGAACTTCCGGTTCGGAAAGCGGTATTTTTTTACGGGAGGAGAGAAGACTTCTGCGGTCGGCTGCGGAGCTTCTCGGCGTCATGCTCGAACAGCAGCACTCAGAGAGAATGATGAGGGAGCTCGCTTTGAATCTGCAGATCCAGAAAAAGAACCTGGAAAAAAAGAACATCGCATTAAAAGAAGTGCTCGCACAGATAGAGTTAGAGAAAAAAGATCTCTGTGAAAACATACAGGCGACAATAGAGAAGGCGGTTCTCCCTCTGCTGAAGAGGCTGCATCTGGTCGATTGGGCCAACAGTATGCGACATAAGTATATAGAAATGATAGAAACCGACCTTGAAAACCTTGCATCTTCGTTCACACGTCATATTTCAGACAAAACACTGAACCTTAGCCCCAGGGAAGTCGAAGTATGCAGCATGATCAAAAACGGCTTCACAAACAAAGAAATGTCCGAGGCACTGCACATCTCAGTCCTCACGGTTGAGAGACACCGCCATAATATTCGAAAGAAACTCGGGATAGCAAACAAGAAGGCCAATCTCACCACCTTTCTCAGAGACATGCAGTAATAGTACCTTGTATTATATCTACAAGTTTTGTACAAGCTAAATCATGGTTGATCGAGTGTCGGATTTTCCTCACATTATACAATCAAGCCTGTAATCGGTTCCGTGCTGTCTACTGAATAAAGGGGCAACTGAAAATGGAAGATAAAAAAATCTATGTTACCTTCTGTGATCTCAATAGACTAAAGATCTTGCTCGACTCCGCCACAGTCACGGGGTATAGGAACGAGAAGACGCTGTATCTTCTCAAAACAAAACTGAAAAGGGCCAGTGTTGTTGCTCCGGAATCGATTCCAAGTAACGTTGTTACCATTAACTCTACATTCAAATTTCGAAACCTGCTGACCGACAAGGTCATGACCTTTACCATTGTGTACCCAAAAGATGCTGATATTACCAAAAGGAAGATATCTATCCTTACTCCGGTGGGAGCGTCTGTCTTCGGATACTCCTGCGGCGATACTGTCCATTTCGAAACGCCGGTGGGAGTATTCCGTTTGAAAATCGAAAAGATATTGTATCAGCCTGAGGCACACGGGGTATACCTCTCTTAGGTGGACCATGACACGGGCAACCCCCGTTTTCAGCAAAACTCTTGTATTATGAATAGTATTTCAGATACCGGGTCCGTTCTCGATAGAGACGGCCGGCCGCCTGGAGTCGCCCGTTATCGATAATCTGAGTATCTCGTCCTCGAAAAATGAGGCTAACAGGCCCCTTAGGTTGGAGTAGTTCCTCAAGAACTTTTCAGTCGGTTTGATAACCACATCGATATCCACAGCCTCTGAGGAGAATGTGCCGGTTATCTGCGACGTAAAGAGCTCGCTCTTTATGAACCCCTGATCGAAGGTGAGGTTTTGCTCCTCTCGCCTCAGTGAAAGAAACACCTCCGAAACGACGAATGACGAAAACTCGAACCCTGAGACGATCGCTCTCTCGACCCTTGCACGGTCTGTCCTGAAGGTCGCGGAATCGATATGAGAGGGGTTAAAGCCCTCTCGCAGCCTGAAGAGTCGTACTCCTGAAGAGAGCCTGAAATAGGACCCTCTTACATCGGCGTTGCTGCTTTTTACCTGAAACCCGCTGCCTGAAACTTCCACATTCTCCTTTCGAAGGCGAAGCCGCAGTAGGACCTCTCCAATCTCAACATGAAAAGGAGGGTCGTCCTTTCTGACCCGGACATCCCGGAGTCTCAGCTTGAGAGGAAAGATATACCGGGTTTCTCCGACGGAAAACGAGACCCCTGTCCTGTCCCGGAGAACGCCGTCGACCCTTTCTGCAAGAGATTCGTACGGAAAGTTGTATAGAACGAATACGCAGAGAAGCAGGATGGAAACAAGCACGATGGCTACGGTGAGAACAATCTTTTTTATCATACCTCTTCTATGCCTGTTCCTTTACGTAGACCTGATAGCGGTTTTGTTTCCTGCGCCGCCTGTCCCATAGCCAGATCGGCACGAAACAGGCGAAGAGGGCCGCTATCGAGCATAGTGCCGGAACGAGCTCTCCCTCAAATTCGAGGCCTGCTGCGTTTCCAAAAAAGCGGGCAGCATAATATCCTGCGATGAGTCCGAAGAGAGGGAAAATGTATAGAATCGCCGCCGACTTTACAATTATTCCGGGCCTCACTCCGAGAACGACTTTTTCCCCCAGCTTTACGCTGCGGCTGGTGAGAGCTTCAACCTCCATGCTGTCGGCAGAGACCCTTTTGCATATCCTGCAGCTGTCGCAGTTCTTTTTGGACTGCACCCTCACGGTAACGCTCGTGGGGTGAACCGCGACCACTTCGCCCTCCTCCTCATCGATTCCTTTGATAAACATCAACCGTCACCTGACCCTATTTTCTTCTTCTTTGCCTCTTCCTCCCGGGTCAATGTTTCGAGCCTCTTTCTCCCCTCCTCGAAAGCCTTCTCATACCCCGGAACGGGCCTCGAGATTCTGATCACCTTTGTCGGGCATCTTCTCACCGCCGCGACAGGCGCCTTGTTCACGCTGTGGTCCACGACAGAGAGATTGTCGACTACAGAAACGGCTCCGGTTTCGTCGTCCCGTTCGCAGAGATTGCACGCAACACAGCCCGCCTTGCATACTTTACGAACCACAGGCCCCTTGTCCTTTGAACTGCAGTATACGTGCACCACCTCGTCGTAGTCTGTAAGTTCGATGATATTCCTCGGGCATGCCCTCATGCATTCTCCGCACCCCGTACACTCTTCCAGATCGACGATCGGAAGGCCGTTATCTCCCATGGATATCGCATCAAACGAACACGCGCTCACGCAGTCTCCATATCCTATACACGAGTATAGGCACGTTTTCTCACCTCCGACGAGGTGTGCGGAGCCGCATGTATAAACTCCCCGATATATCCTGTCTCTACTCGCCTCCTTCAGACCGCCGCTGCAAAAGACGCGCGCGACCTTCGGCGACATCTCCACAGCTTCGTCGACACCGAGGAGAGCTGCAAGCTTCTCCGAAACCTCACTGCCGCCCGGTTTACAGGCGCTTATAGAGACCTTTCCTTCGACCAGCGCGTTGGCATACGCCGAGCACCCGGCAAACCCGCATGCTCCGCAGTTTGCACCCGGCAGGCTCTCGATCGCCTTGGCGACCCTCGGGTCCTCCTCCACGGCGAACTTTTTATCTGCCACCACAAGTATCAAGGCGAGGAAAACTCCAAGGCCACCCATACTGGCAAGGGATATGAACAGTACTGTGATTTCCATAAAGACTCCTTGTAATAATATGGAACAGTGTCTGTTAACAGAGCCTGTTAACAGGCTCTGTTAACAGGTGCTGTTATGCAGAAATCAGACCCGCAAAGCCCATAAACGCCATGGCCAGAAGGCCTGCTATTATCAGTGTAATCGCCGCCCCCTTGAGCGGCTCCGGTACGTCCGCAAGATCGAGCTCCTCCCTTATGCCAGCCATCACTACAAGCGCGATGGTGAATCCGATACCTGCGCCGATGCCGAAGACGATGTTTTCGATAAAGGAGTAGTTACGTAATGCCCCGAACAGGGCGAGCCCGAGTATGGCGCAGTTCGTGGTGATAAGAGGAAGATAGATACCAAGGCTGTCGTAGAGTGTCTTGCTCGTCTTTCTGATGAACATCTCCACAAACTGCACGAGCGATGCAATCACGATGATGAACGAAACGTATTCCAGGAACTGGACCCTGAACGCTATAAGGATGTAATGGTTGATGAGCCAGGTAATCGCGGCGGTAAGGGTCAAAACGAAGGTAACGGCGAATCCCATGCTCGTCGCTGACTCGATCTTTCCCGAGACGCCGATAAACGGACATATTCCGAGGAAATATGAAAGAACGAAGTTGTTAACCAGTACCGCAGATATGAATATTAGAAAGACTTCCACAACAGCGCCTCCGTTATTTTCTTTTCTCCGCTAATCTTCTGTCTATGATGTTCTTTGCACCGAGCAGCAGTCCGAGAGTTATGAATGCGCCGGGCGGCAGCAGCATGACGACCCACTTTTCGAAGCGTTCTCCCAATACCACCATGCCGAAAAAGGTGCCCATTCCCAGTATCTCCCTGATCCCGCCGAGTATTACAAGCGTTACGGTAAAACCCAGACTTACCCCGACTGCATCGAGCAGTGAACGCATTACGCCGTTCTTCGAAGCAAAGGCCTCGGCCCTCCCCAGTATGATGCAGTTTACAACTATAAGAGGAATAAAAGGCCCGAGCGCCTTCGACAGGTCGAGGAGGAATGCCTTGAGAAAGAGATCTACCATGGTGACGAATGTCGCGACAATGACGATAAAAGTTGCAATACGGACCTGTTTGGGTATGATGTTCCTCACGATCGATATGATGAGGCTGGAGCAGGTAAGAACGAATACTACAGCAAGCCCCATGGTGAGTCCGTTGATCGCAGACGTCGTGACTGCGAGGGTTGGGCACATCCCGAGCAGCATCACAAAAATGGGATTTTCTTTCCAAAAACCCTTTGTAAATTCTACGAACACACCTTTCTGTGTACTATTCAGGTCAGACATTATAGCAAACCTCCAATCAAAGAACCTGCTTGATTTCCTGGATGCTCCGGTTTATTATAGCAACGACCGAACGTGATGAGATCGTTGCTCCTGTAACCGCCTGTATGTCGGTCTTTTTTTCAGGCGCCTGGTTCTTGACCCAGCCCACAGCCGGATCGGTGATGACTCCCTTAAACTGGTCCTGGAAATCCTTCTCAGCGATTCTCCCTCCAAGCCCGGGTGTCTCGACCTGCTCCAGAACGGCGACCCCTGTTATCTTCTCGAGATCGGGGGTCAGTCCCACCATGAGCCGGATCACTCCCTGATATCCGTTTCCCTTTGCAGGAAGCGCAATTCCCACGGTCCTCCCCGATTCATCCTTACAGTTGAAATATGTCACGGCTTCCTTCTCCACCTCATCGTACGTCTTCGCTTCCGGCACGACGAGGAATATCGAACGGTCCTGCTCTTTCAGCACGTTCGCCTCGATGAGGGGACTGCTCACTATGTAAACGAGAGAGAGGACGCCGCCGGAAATACACGCGAAGAGTGTAAGAATAAGGACCATCTTCAGCCTAATGTTCATCTCGCCCCCCAGTTCCAAGTATTCTCGGTTTCGTTGCCTTGTTTATCAATGGAACGAACGCATTCATGAAAAGAATGGCGTACATCACGCCTTCAGGAAGCCCGCCTAATAGTCTGATAAAGACGACGAGACAGCCTATACCGCACCCGAATATCACGCATCCTCTGTTGGTAATCGGAGAGGTCACCATGTCGGTAGCCATATACAGGGATCCGATCATCAACCCCCCGGCGAGCAGGTGAAACAGCGGGTCCGGGTATTGTGCAGGGTTGATAAGATGGAATATCTCTCCGAGCACTGCCACGGTAACGAATATCGACAGCGGAATTCTCCACTTTATGTACCTCTTCACGATGAGGAAGATCGCCCCCAGGATGAGAAGAAAGGCGCTCGTCTCTCCCAGCGACCCCCCGATACGGCCGAAAAAGAGCGCGCCGTAGGAAGTCATTATCCCTTCGAACTTCATGGCTGCAAGCGGTGTCGCCTGTGAAACTGCGTCGACCGCAGCCCTTGGCAGGACATATGACGAGATGAACACAGGATAGGTAGCCGCAAGGAAAGCCCTCCCGATAAGCGCCGGGTTGAATATATTGTACCCGATACCTCCAAAGATCTGCTTTCCTATGAGGATTGAGACGACCGCGCCGAGAATAACTCCGTAGAGCGGAAACTTAGGGGGAAGAACCATAGCGAGGAGGATCCCGGTGACAACGGCGCTGCCGTCACGGAGAGAAAACGGCCTCTTTCTCAGACGAACTGCGACCCATTCCGACACGATGCACGTAGCTATGGAGACGAGGTACATCAGAAGTGCATGCACACCGAACTGATATATACTGTACCCGACTGCCGGCAGGAGGGTGACAATAACTGCGCCCATGATACGCTGAACAGATTCTCTGCTCTTGATATGAGGCGATACAGAAAGGATCAGTGCTGTTTCTTCTTTTCCCATTCTAAGCATTCTCCCGCTGTTTGATCTCTCTTACTTTTATCTTTGCCGTCTTGACGAGTTGCACGATCGGCCGCTTGCTCGGACACACGTATGAGCAGCTGCCGCACTCTATGCAGTCGTTTAACCCGTACTCTTCCATCTTTATCCAGGCCCCAGCCTCAGCGATTACGGAAAGCCTTGACGGGAGAAGACCCGTGGGGCATACTTTCACACAGAATGAGCACTTGATGCAGGGAAGGTGCCCCTCTTTCATGTATCTCTCCTCCAGAAGGAGGAGAATACCGCTCGTACCCTTTATCACGGGTACTTCGTATGACCCTTGAGCAATACCCATCATCGGTCCTCCGACAAGGAGCTTGCCGACCGGGCCCGTGGTCCCACCGGACTGCTCGACGATATACCCTATCGGGGTGCCTATGCGGGCGAGCCAGTTTCCCGGATTCTTGGCGGCGTTTCCCGTGACGGTGAGTACCCTGTCGATGAGAGGTTTCCCGTCCCGTACCGCTTCACAGACTGCAACCGCGGTGCCGACGTTTGAGACAACCGTGCCGATATCCATAGGGAGCCCGCCCGAAGGGACCTCCCGGTCGAGCACGGCCTTTATGAGCATCTTTTCTCCGCCCTGCGGATACTTCGTATCCGTGACCGCAAACTCTATCCCGTCCGTGGGCCCGCTCTTTTTAAACGCTTCGAGGGTGTCTGTCTTGTTGTTTTCCACCGCGACAATTGTCCTTTTCGCACCCAGAATTCTCCCGATCATCCCGGCTCCGCGGAGCACGTCACCCGGCCATTCCAGCATGATACGGTGGTCTGCGGCGAGATAGGGCTCACACTCACATCCGTTAAGGATGAGTGTGTCTATGGGCTTGTCCTTCGGCGGAGAAAATTTTACGTGCGAAGGAAAAGTCGCACCGCCGAGACCGACTATTCCGGCGTCCTTGACTCTCTGCTTAAGGGCCTCGGGATCAAGTTTTTCGGTATCATCTCCCATCGGCTCCATATATTCCCGCTCATTCTTACCGTCCGGTTCGATTATTACAGAAAGAACCTTCAGCCCAAGCGGATGCGGAGCCCTTTCTATGCGCTTCACCTTTCCGGAGACCGTCGCGTGCACCGGTGCCGAGACGAATGCGTCGCTCTTCCCGATGACCTGTCCCTCCTTCACCTCGTCTCCAACCTCTACGACCGGGCTGCACGGAGCCCCGATGTGCTGGACGAGGGGTATTACGAGCAGTTCGGGAACCGGAACCGTCGCGATCGGGCGATCCTTTGCCAGCTCCTTGCGATACGGAGGATGTATACCGCCTTTGAACGTGAAGAGACTCATATCATGGCTCCAACTAATGTATATGGCAAAACACAATAGAATAGTAAATATCCGAAAAAATTGCAAGAAGGAATTTATTACACGGTCTGCATTTGATAAAGATATTATCAGCTCTCCTAATTTTTGTCACCACAAACCGCTTTAGCCCTCTCTTTTCGAGATGCAGAAGGGTCTCTGTGATCTGTGGGGAAACAGCTGTATCCGCCCATAGGCCGTTTGTCCTGAATTCCTTAGTCTACGCAATAAAATGAATACTGATATATATCATATAGCCCGCCAGGAAGATGAAGAACCCCCCTGTGCAGGCCTTCACAACCGGGATCCTACTCGCAAGCTTCCGCCCCATGATCTCCGACTTTACGCCGAAAACCGCAACCGCAAACAGGATAATGAGAAGGGGGATGATGAACATTGTATTATACAGTATGAGAAACATCAAGGCGCGGTAACTGAACCCCGGCATATCAAAAATGTATACGATGGTGGGAAGGTATATCTGTCCAGTGCAGCCGAACTCGAACAGGGAGATGAGAAACCCTGTTAACCCTGCAACTATCACTATATACTTCGAGCTTGCATGTCTCCTGATTATCGAATGCGTAAGCCTCTTCATCCTGTCGGACAGCTGGAGCGCGAGCCGCCTCGTGTCTCCGCCTCTCGCCTTGATGGAATCTGTGATATTGAAGAACGCAAGAACAAGAGCCACCGCAGCCGTCACTATATATATGATGCCGATGATGATCTGAAACCTTTTCAATATTTCGAGAAACTTGAAGATACCGAACCCGAGAAGGAGGTAGGTGATAAAAATAGCGGCAATGAAGACGATGCCGATTACGATAAGCTTTCTTCTTTCTCTTCCGGTAAATGCAAGGTAGGAGAGAAAGAAGACGAGCACCGCAAAGGCGCAGGGGTTCACCCCGTCCAGAAGTCCTGCCGCGGCCACCGATACAGGTCTGAACTTTCTGAATCGAAGAAGGAGGTTCCCGTCGGGGGATTCCCCGTCGGGGGATTCACCTTCGACGGTTTCACCGACCGGAACAAGGCCTTGCTCATAGACTACGGATAATCTGAAATTTTTTTTAATCTCTTGTTTCCCTACCAGCGAGACCTCTCCTATAAAGAGAGCGGGCACGACGCCTCTTTTCTCTTCCGCTACCCCGTAGATCGAATCGTAGATCTCCCTCTGCCTGCGGTTCTCCTTAAGGGCCATGCTCTTTTCGATAATGGGAACCTCGTCCTCGTCAATCATCCTGTCGAGACGCTTCTTCGCCCAGATGCAGTTCTGACACCCCGGCATAAAGAAGAATACGATGGACCTCTCATCGGCCCTGAAGGACAAATCCGGTTCCGTATAATAGCCCGCATTACGCCATGCCTCGAAACCGTCCCTCATGACGAACACATGCTTGAACCCTTTTTGTGACAGCCTCCCGGCAACTGCCGCTACGTTTT
>Ga0307379_10002290_pt1 | contig 28606 bp, 23 predicted proteins | sample UN2MG_FD_202237 | JGI IMG/M metagenome (GOLD analysis project Ga0307379, IMG submission 202237) | Soil microbial communities from Risofladan, Vaasa, Finland - UN-2 | ecosystem: Environmental > Terrestrial > Soil > Coastal area > Acid sulfate soil | place: Finland: Risofladan, Vaasa | collected...
CATCGTTTATGAATATTCAAAAGGTGCTAAGTTGCCTGCAATACCATTTGGGTATCGTGCAGGAATAAAAACACTATCCAAAACTTTAGCCTGTTTTTTAAAAGTCTTATCTTAAATCCGGCTTCAAGATCACTGGTCTCCTTTACCAATTCAAATATTGAATGAGTCAATATTTTCCTGAAGCCCTTTGAGTACTTACTCTTGATATTTATTTCTCTCGTCACGTCCACAGTTTAATAGCGGGTATCTGATCAGGGTATTTTTTACCGTTGGCATCAAACTTTTCTTTTAAAAAGAAACCTTTACTAAAGGAACAACTTAATGGCGGGTACCCAATTTGTGTAGGTTTTTCCATTAGCATCAGTAAAGTTAGTGCAAGTAATAGTTCCTCCTGTTGCATTAAATAACGGTTTATGGATTATCTGCGGATAAGAGCTTGTGCGTATGGTGTAATTGTAGGTTTTACCCTCTTCCAACGTGAATTGTCCAGGGAAGGAGATATTATGCCAATCGCCTTGATAGCCGTTCCAAGTTGCTGTTGTTACATTCCAACCGGTGATATTCCAAATTCTTACATATTCTGAATGCCCGCCGGTTCCGGGGCAGGGATATGTGTACATTTTACTAACGGTGATTGTTTGATTTGGCGTTATCGTTCCATTATGCGTGCCGGAGATGCTTGGGTATGTGCCTGCTGAGCCAGTATCAAGTATTGCCCGGGGTGGCGCGGATATTGTAACAGTACCGTGAGCTACCTCATCGATCGGTATATTATAGCCAGTCCCGTTTAATAACAACACATCGGTTAAGGTTAGGGCGAATGTTGACTCTGCAGCAGATAGATTGGTAGTAAAGTTGATTGTGGCAAGCGTTCCCGAACCGCTCACATTCGCTCCATACGGGTTGAGCGCGTAAAAGAAGGTTACGTACCCCTCGCTGTTGTTTATATTTCCAGCACCGTACGTCGTTCCCGCACTCTTCAGGAAGTCTCCTTCGGTAACCTGAGAGACGCTCATTGTATTAGGGTCGAAGTGCAACGTTGCCTGGTCTGCACCCAGTTCAGTTACGTTTTCCACGACGACCGCGACGCTAAAAGGAGTGCCTGCGGTTACAACCTGAGTTGCCGGGTCTACGTTCACAACAGTTGATAGTGTGCCACCAGCATCGGTAGCTGCACCAACTATCAGCCAAGCCGAGAAGAGTAGTGCTAACGTTACTACTACTGCTCCCGCTACTGCCCTCCATTTTCTTCTTTTTGCTGCCATCTTTTTCGGTCGGTCTGTAGATTGCCTCGGTCTATCGCCTCGGGCTATCGCCGGCGGCGCCATTTATTTATCTTCTTCTTCATCTTCTTCTTTTTATGACAAAATAAGTCACTGCTAAGGCCACAGTTACAACGAGTGTTCCAAATCCCACGACTTCTTCACTTTCAGTTTCAGGTGCACCACCCTCTTTTGATGGCGTTGCCGATGCCGTTACCGTTGGCGTTGACGTTGGCGTTGAAGTTGGCGTTGGCGTTACTACCGTTGAAGTTGGTTTCGGTGTTGGCGAGCTTGTTGGCTCAGGTTCAGGAGTATTATTTTGAGGTTGAACTCCACTAGTATCGCTTATTCCTCCGTCGTTGCCGTCCCCACCACCACTGGATGGTGCTGTTGTGGGTGTTGGCTCAGGAGGAGGCCCACCACCGATGGTGCACGTGCCGTTAGCGATCGTATCGACCGGTATCAGGCTTCCCGTTCCATTCACTAACATGGTATCGGTTAAGGAGAGGTTAAACATACCACTCGCTGATGAGGGGTCGGTAGTAAAGCTTACCGTAGCTAAGGTACCTGAACCCGTAATCCCACTGCCCTGTTTGGTTAAACAATAGAAGAAGGTAACCCGTCCGTTGGCGTTGTTTATATTCTCCAGTCCCGCGCCGAGCGTAGTTCCTGCACTCTTCAGGAAGTCTCCTTCGGTAACCTGAGAGACGCTCATTGTATTAGGCTCGAAGTGCAAAGTTGCCTGACCTGCACCCATTTCAGTTACGTTTTCCACGATGACATCGACGCTAAAAGGAGTGCCTGCAGTTACCACCACTTGAGTTGAGGGGTCAACCTTAACCGTAACCACCGTTACTGCTGCAGTTGGCGTTTCGGCAGCGACTGTAGTATTAGTGGTAATTGAAGCTAGAAAAAGCCAGAGCGCGACTATTGTTAAGGTTAGAGCGATGACGTTTTTGAAGCTCGTGTTCTTCTTATTCGTTGTGCGACCCATATCATCATCATCTTCTTCTTCTTTTTATTTATTGTTGCACTTGCCGTCTGTCTGCGTGCTTGCTAACTAACTCCGCCGGGCATAACGCCGGTTAGCTAAGTTAGCTATACATAATTGTTCCCGACGTTCCATGCTAATATTTGCAAGTCGAAGATATTAATAATCTCATCACGGTTCAGGTCTGCAGCGTCGTTCCAGTTAGGACTCGCGGGCTGTGTGTTGAATGCCCATGCCAGTTGTTGGAGGTCAAAGACGTTAACCTGCCCATCACCAGTAATGTCTGCTGGATGTATGGTAAAGTTTACCGTGTTTGAAGCCGCCGTGTTGCCGTTATTATCTTGTGCATACACCACAAGGTAATGTTCCCCGGGGCTTAAGCTGTTGATGGTCGTGTTGCCGGTTATGGTCACGTTTGTACCACCGTCCAAACTGTACGCTGCCCAATCCAAGACTGTCCATTCGGGTTGCAGAGCGAAATTCACGTTAACGGAAGTGCTCGCAAAAGTCCCGGTTTCCGGTGACGTTAATGTTACAGTAAACGGAATGAGATTAACCGAGCCATTGAATAGATTTACAGGTATTAACTCACCAGTTCCTGTTGCCACCAGGACATCGGACAATTCTAAGTTGAAGAGCCCCGTCGCTGATGCGCTCGTATCGAAGTATATGGTGGCAAGCGTTCCTGAACCACTCACAGTTGCTCCTTCCGTCCTGAGCGAATAAAAGAAGGTAACATAACCCTCGCTGTTGTTTGTAATATTACTGCCGACCGTAACTCCCGCACTCTTCAGGAAGTCTCCTTCAGTAACCTGAGAGACGCTCATTGTATTAGGGTCGAAGTGCAACGTCACCTGGTCTGCACCCATTTCAGCTATATTTTCCACCGTAACATTTATCGTGAAGGGACTGCCCGCCGTTACCACTTGCGTCGCAGGATGAACGTTAACTGATGCTGCTGCCGTTACTGTAGCTCCTGCGTGAGGTGCAGCAGCACCTATCAAAAGTCCAACAACCACCACTACAGCTACTACGATTGTCGCCGTACCCATTTTTTTGCTTTTTTTGCTTTTTTTTATCTCCATTTTTTGTGCCACGTTTCTCTTTTTTCTCTTTCTCTCTATGTAACTAACGAGCGTTAGGTGTGTGTGTTCGTTCCCTAACCTAAGTTAAGTTCCAGGCAACTATTTGGTAATCAAGGATGTTGATCTTATCATCGCAGTTGAGGTCAGCAGCTTCGTTCCAGTTCGTGTCCCCGGGTTGAGACGCGAACGCCCAGGCCAATAGTTGCAGGTCAAGAATATTAATTACTGTATCGCCGTTAATGTCGCCGGGCTGCAGGGTAAAGTTTATCGTGTTTGAAGCCGCCACGTTGCCGTTACCATCACGCGCGTATACCACCAGGGTATGGTCGCCTGCACCGATAATGCCGTTGATGGTCGTCGTGCTGCTGCTGTCGGGTATGGTAGTAACATTTGTACCACTGTCTAAACTGTACGCTATCCAGTCCAGCACAGTCCCTTCCGGTTGCACCGCAACATTCATGCGAACGGAGGTACTCGCATAGGTCCTGCTTTCCGGTGAGGTGATGGTTATACTGAAGACCGGATTTGCTGCGGGTTGGATAGTTATTAGTTCGTTGGTTGCGTTTGTTGCACCTTCGTTATCCGTTACCGTCAAGGTAACGGTATATGAACCATCCAGAGCATAGTTATGCGTCGGCTTCACTTCGGAAGAGGAAGAGGAGTTCTCATCGCCGAAGTTCCAGTAATAGGATATGATGGACCCGTCAGGGTCATAAGAAGCAGAACCGTCAACGGTGATTGGAATACCTTCCGTACCCGTTTCTGGAACATCCAGGACCGCTAGTGGTGGTTGGTTCACGCTTGTTACAATGATATACTCAACTTTTGTTAGAGTATCGCTGTTACCATCGGTTTCGTAGATGGTTAGCGTCACGGTATACGTTCCTTCTTCAGCATACAGATATGTAGGATTCTGCTCCGTGCTGTCAATAGCGTCGTCGTTCTCGAAGTCCCAGTCCCACGCGGTAACGTTATCGTAGGAAGTGGATGAATCGGAGAAGGAAACGGTCAAGGGCTCGGGTCCCGTAGTAGAGGAAGCGGAGAACTCAGCGGTGGGTCCGGTATCGGCGATGGTTGCGGTTGTGGCGTTCGTACCGGCTGCACCATCGTTATCAGTTACCGTCAAGATAACGGTATATGAACCATCCTGGATATAAGTATGCGTTGGCTTTGGTACGGTTGCAGCGTCGCCGTCGCCGAAGTCCCATTCATAAGAAATTATGCTGCCATCCGGGTCGTAAGAAGCAGAACCGTCAAAAGTTGTTGGAACGCCTTCAGTGCCGGCGTAGGGCCCGTTCGGGACTGCAACAGGTGGGCTGTTGGGAACCGCGAGTGTCGCAGCCGTCTGGTTCACCCAGTTGGTATTGACATTCCCGTGTGTATCTACCGTAAGAGTGCTTATCCCATAGCTGGTCTCAGCAGCGAGATCAGTAGCATTATAATACGCATCAGACGTATTTATTTTCCATATACCATCCAAATACACCATGACGTGACTGAAATCTTCGTCGGGTGGATTTGTCCACATCCAGTTGATCCACGTTTGTCCACCGGTGTGCTGTAAATTAGAGATGGTGGAGGGCGGTGTTGTGTCTTCTAAACCTGCAGCCTCATAATCCGCCTGAATCTCTGCTGAAGATAATGCCTTATTGTAAATCTTGACTTCGTCAACAACGCCGTTAAAAATATTACCCCAGCCATCTTGCCCTATGAACAATGTGGAATTACCGCTTTTAATCGCAGAAATTTGAGTTGTGTCTTTATCGATTCCATTTAAATAGCATTTTAAAGTGGTGCCATCAAATGTTCCTGCAATATGATACCATTCTCCTGGCGACAAATTCTGTTTAACGGAAACCCAGGTAGAACCTTCGGGGTCGCCATTAAACTGAAATCCCATATAATTCCCACCACCCGGAGCATTATACCTTAACTGCCAACTCCAATCAACTCCTACTTCTGCTTTACATACTGGACCCGCATTTGGGCCCCCTTCACCTACTACATTTGGTTTTAGCCAGAGCAAAATGGAAATCTTATCTGTAATATCTAAATTCGCATTATTCCCGCAGTCAACATAACTATCTGCGCCATCAAAACTTAGAGCTTTTCCAAGTTTACCATTTACCCAATCTGTTGCAGGGTCCATATTGGTTAAAATTCCATCATTGTTATTTCCACTTGTGTCTTCTGCAGTTACTCCGCTTCCTTCATCAAAATGCCATTCTCCAACGAGATCTGTACGAGGTTTAGTGTCTATTTTAACGGTTACGTTCTTAACCGTTTCATTGGTGGCGTTGTTATCCACCGAATAATACCAGATATTGGTGACCCCTTCATCTGTAACGGTTACGTTAAAAGTATCCTCTGTTATATCAGATACGTTTTCTGCGTCTATACCGAAGGCCGAGGTAACGTCTACGGTAGTCCACGGTCCCGTCTCCGATATTTTAGAATAGTTAGTATAGTTAATACCAGAACTGTTATCAGAACGAAAGAAGGTCACCACCACCGGGGTGGCGTTGTTCCAGCCGTTAGCATCAGGAGGGGGAGAACGAGTTACATTTGTAGCAGGTGTTCTTGCAAGGTTTAACGTAATGTTTACCGTCGTGGTTTCCCCTGCTATAACCGCAATAGGCTTACATGACGTATAATAACCGTTTTTAGAAGCTATAAGTAGATAGTTTCCCTCTAAAATGTCTGTTAAGCTATACCAGCCTGTGCTATTCGTCACATTGGAATACAAATCTGCTGCGACTATCGCTTCTGAGATTGGAGTATTGTTGGTATCGTTAACGATGCCTGAAATCGTACCTAAAGCAGCACCCGGACTTTTAGAAGCATCCACCGTATTACCATAAGCACCCATGTTTATCCTATTTCCATTTGGTGCTGGCTCGTCTGAATAATCATCGGTGGGATCGCCAGCATCTATACAGGGCGAATCTACAACCATTACTTCCCATGCCAATCCGTTCCATGTGCCTATAGTAGAATTCAAATAAAACTTATGATTGCTTACATCATAGAAAAGAGGATCAAGAGAAATGTCTCCAGTACCCGCAGAAGCATTTTCGTAATAATCGTTGACGTTGTTCCAGACATCGTTATACGTTGATGTTATAGTTCCACTATCCTTTGCATATACTCCAAAGCCACAATCAGTAATAATGTTGTTTTTTGCATTTACTGTGCCTTTTTTAGCATAAATACCCGAACCACAATCATAGAACACATTATTAGTAATATTAACAGTTCCAATTGTTCCAGTACCGAAGACATAAACCCCAGCACTTATACTCCATGTATTTGCTGTATCAACTATATTTCCTGTAACCGTCTCATTCAGTATTGTTGTGGCGCCTTCTGCTTCAATAGCTATAGCAGCATAATCACCAAACATCCTATTATTGATATAATTGTCTCTAATTATATTATTACCTCTCGTACATGATCCCTGCGTATCTATATAAATTCCGTAGTCGCCAGCATAAATGCTGTTTCTCTCAATAACAGAACTACCTGAGTTGTAAATCCGTACACCATGCGCTCCTACATTCCAAGCTAAAGAATCTGCAATAGTGTTCCTGTAAGAAGTTGCAGTAATTACAAATCCATCGTGACCACCATTATAAACACTACAATTTCTAATATCACTATCATCATTTAAAGAACCAATATAAAAGCTATCAGTATATATATTCCGTACTGTTATATTCCGTGCTGTTATCCAATCAGAAGCCCCAAACCATATACCGAGAACCCCGCTGTTTTGAGTTAGGCCAGTTTGGTTTCCACTATTTCCATTTAATGTAAAGTTTTGAAGCGTAGCATTATTAATCAAAAATGCTCGTATCAGTTGCCAATTTGCTCTATTGTTCTTATTTTGTAGTCTTAATATCGTAGTATCTTCACTATCCCCTTCAAATATTATATTTGATGCGAGGTTAATAGAATCATTAATCGAGTATGTACTTGCATTTAAATGCACCACATCTCCAGAGGAAGCGTTATCTATTGCCCAATTGATTTCAATGTGATCGTCAGTCCCGTCGCAATTGTAGTCACCGCTTCCATCAGTAGCGACATAGATGGTTGCTGCACTTGCTAAACCCACACAGGCGAACAGCAGTATGAGGGCTAAACTCACTCCTAAAAATAAGTGCTTATAGATGTTATGGCTTTTATCGCATTTTTTCTCACGCTTATGCTTGTGTAGGAAATTATAGTACCAGTTGTGAGCGCTGCTGGTTTCTGATACATCTAATCCTTTTCCCCACGCTATTTCCTCTTCCATATTAATCATCTTCTCTTCTCTTCTTCCCCACCCCTTACATCTCCCCGTTATATTTCGGGGCAGAGAAGGTGGTTATTTGCCGTGGGCTTCACCACCAATTATCACATCCCAACATTATTTATAGATACCTGAGGTTCTGACCATAGGTCTTTAAGAAGATGGTTAACAGGGGGTATATAAATAGTGAACGGGATATAATAGTGCTCTATTTAGAGAATAGAGCCCACGCTAAGCAATACTGTTGAAATTGGCATGCAACGTTTTCACGTTGACTGTTTCATCCGAAATATGCATACAATAGATCGATAAACTAATTATTTGATATTGGACAAGTTATGTTTTTGTATTACTAGCTTCCAACTATGATAGGAAGATAGGAATGAGGATGGACGGGATAAATTTAAAAAGTTGTAAGCACATTTAAGAAAGCGGAGAGCACACGAAAAGAAGTTAAAGGGAGGAAAATTAAAAAATGACTGTCTCAAAGACAAAGAAGAAATATACATTCGATGTGGGCTGGGTATTTGCAAGTTCAATTATTGTGTTATTATTACATTTTATTCAAAAACCCATTTTGGCAAGGTATCTCGGTCCTGATGGCTTGGGTCTATTCACAATGGCCATCATGATCGTAGGTATTATCGAGCTTATAGCAACGTTTGGGATTGATGGCGCACTCACAAGGTACGTAGCAATGTCCAAAGAAAATAAAGAAGCGGTAAGTTCTTTGGTCTCAAGTGCTTTAATTACAATACTTATTTTTGGAATGTTAACTAGTATAGCTCTATTTCTATGCTCCAATACACTCGCTAATTTATTCGATATGCCTTTGCTAGATTCACTACTCAAAATCTACGCATTTGCATTTACTTTTTCGATTTTGCTCGCTGTTATCATCGGTTTTTTCCGTGGGCTGCGAGAGATGAAATATTATTCTTTTATCAGGATTTTACAGGCTTCTTTAGCTTTAACATTTATATCAGTACTTCTTATGATTGGGTTTGGTGCCGAAGGTGCTATGTTAGGAATTGTGCTCACCTTTATTGCTTCGTTTGGAGTGGCAATAGTCACCGTGAAAAGATTTGTACGCTTCACAGTTTCTGATTACAAAAAAAACACAAGGATGTTAGCATCTTTTGGCAGCCGATTGATAGGTGTAAACATGATAGGTCAAATATATTACTATATAGATATCTTAATGATAGGCTATTTCTTAACGAGTACTGACGTTGGCTATTATGCAATAGCTATTTCATTAAGTAGATTCTTCTGGTTAGTTCCGAGCGCAATGGGATCTGTTTCATATCCTGCAATATCTGAATATTGGGCAAAAGATAACCACCAGGCAATAAATAAAATGGTGGATAAATCCACAAAATATTCTGCCTGTTTATTGATATTCGCGGGAATGTCAGTTGTATTTTTTGCAAAAGATATCATTTCTATTGTATTTACATCTGTATTCCTGCCAGCGGTTTTACCTTTGACTATATTGATAATCGGTACGGTGACATCAGGGGTATTAAGATCAGTAGATGGGTTATTCGCTGGCACAGGAAAGGTCAATTTGGTACTAAAAATATCATCTATCGGGACAGTTATGGCTATCTTACTAAATATAGCTCTTATACCAACCTACGGGATAATTGGAGCTGCTATTGCCACCACAGCAACTTATATTCTAAGGACGGCTATTTCATTACATTTTATGAGGAAAGTGTTAGCAATAAAATTAGATGCTGCCTGGTTTACAAAAATGGCGATGCTGGTAGGTACTTCGGGAGCACTATTTTATACGCTCGGCTTTTTAAATCATTACGCCTCCTCGGCAGTTGTATTATCTGTCTATGCAATTGTAGTTATAAAATATCTGTTAACAAAAGAGGATAGGGATTATGTTGTTAATATTGCCAAACAGGTCATGCAGGGAGATTTTATTAGATAGGAGTGTTTTAAAAAATGACCATCTCGGAAGCTAAGAAGAAATTCACATTTGATGTAGGCTGGGTATTTGCAAGCACGGTCATGATATTTTTACTTCACTTCCTACAAAATCCCATAATGGCACGGTATTTAGGTCCTGATGGTTTTGGGCTATATTCTATGGTTCTCATAGTTGCCAGCATTATTAGCCTCATTGCAGGATTGGGAATTGATGGTGCGATTGGAAAATATGTTGCAGAACATAAAGATGATGTAACCAGGGTACATGCACTTTTTTCGAGTGGTCTTATCACTACGATAGTGTTAGGCGTGATATCAAGCGTGGTTTTGTTTATTTTATCGGATACTTTAGCCAGTATATTTAATATGCCTTTATTATCACATTTACTAAAACTATATGCGCTTATATTTCCTTTCTCGTTAGCATATGGAGTTATACTTGGGCTCTTAAACGGTCTGCGAGAAATGAAATATTATTCACTAATTAATGCTTTACAAGGATTTTTAACTTTTTCATTTATAGTAGCTCTTCTTGTGGTTGGTTTTGGTGTTGAGGGCGCTGTAATTGGAAACATGCTCGCTATAATTGCATCAACGGGTATAGCAATACTTATCATGAAAAATTTCACCTTTTTCACTCTCTACAAATTTAAGGAATCCTCAAAAAAGTTGACAGTATTTGGCAGTCAATTAATGCTTGGAAACGCCATAAACATTATAAACTATCAGGCAGATATCCTTTTGATAGCATACTTCTTGACTGCAACAGACGTGGGCTATTACGCCGTTGCTGTATCACTGAGTCGATTTTTTTGGCGAGTCCCTGACTCTATTCAAAGAGTTTCATTTCCTACATCAACAGAGTATTGGGCAAAAGGCAAATTTGATTCATTAAATAAAATGATAGATAAAAGCATGAAATACTCTGCTTGCCTATTATTAATTGTGGGGCTTGGAGTATGGTTTTTTGCGGAGGGAATTATTGTGTTTCTGTTTGGACCTGCATTCTTTTCTGCTATTCTTCCACTTCGAATATTGCTCATAGGAACAGTGCTTTTTAGCATTTTTAAGACAATAGGCGGCACTTTACCCGCTATCGGGCGCCCAGATTTAGGTTTTATGACTAATGCTATTGGAGCTATTGCAAATGTGGTGCTAAACGTATTACTAATACCACGCTTTGGCATTGCAGGCGCAGCAATCGCCACTATAACATCGCTTATAATAATAGAAATACTGTCAGTTTATTTCATAATAAAATTAACAAAAGTAGCAATAGACGTTAAATGGTATGTTTCATTGTTTACCATCACACTATTAGCAATGGCAGCATTCTCAGCATGTTCAGACTGGATAGGTATATATATTTTTGGCTCTATTATATTGAGTATTTATGCAATCCTTATCTTCATGTTCTTCCTTACAAAAGAGGACAAGGAAACATTTGTAGGACTAATTCGCTCGATCGTTTTTAGAGAGGACAAATAATTACACACCTTAGATATTTATCCACTTGGTCTGTAAATTTACGTACAAATAACATTTTAAGGCAATTTCTTGCATATACCTAAAAGATCAAGACAATCATCAGGGCAACTCGGATCTACTTTGAAGTCCTTAACCGAAAATTTAGCTAAAAAATCCCCTTGTTGAATGAGGCTTGCTCTTTTATCCTTTTTGAATTTATGGACTGTTTATACATCTCTTTTAATCGAAAAAGAAAGTTGTTAGGTTTCACAAACCGAACAAACAGAGGTCGTAAGTAAACCTTAATAGGGTCTTGTTTTACTCTTGCACACTCAACAGATAGTGCTTCCTCTGAAGCTGATAGCCCATAAACCTTAACTTCTTTAAAAACTTTGATAAGCAAATTTTTAAATTCCTTATGCGTGTATTCCTTTTTATGCTCGGGATTCCACGGCTTTTGGAAAGGTAAAAGTCTCAACTTCTTGTTTGGCGTCGAGCAAATAAATATCCCCTCTCTCTTTAAAATTCTTTTAATCTCTGTGAGATAAGTTAAAATAAATTTTTGCTCAATATGCTCTATTACTTGGAAGGAGATAGCAACATCAAATTGATTATCCGTAAAAGGAAGTTTAGTAGCATCGCCAATCATAAAAGCAATATTATCTTTTGGATAGTTCGCTTGACAATGCGAAATGTTTATTTTTGACATATCAATCGCTATAAAGTCAGAAGCATAATTTGACAGACAATCGGCGCCATATCCCGCACCACAACCAATTTCCAGCACTTTTTTGTTTACTACAAATCTTTTTGCAAAAATATAAGCTGCAAATTGCTTCAGATATAGAATATATTCTTCTACTGATTCCCATTTTTCTTTTGGTCTCGTTTCCTTTGGCTCTGTTAATATTTTCATTTTTCCACACCTACCAAGTCTCTTATTATTTCAGCTAATTCCTTTTCTCTTCTTTCTATGGAAAACATCGTTTTTATTCTTTCTCTTGCTTCTTTCCCTTTATCTGATTTTAATGCCTCTTCAATCGCTTCTGCTGTTGCTTCTGGATCACCATAAGGAACATAGAAGCCCGCATCACCAGCAACTTCAGGTATCGCCCCACATTCTGTAACTACTGGAACACATTCACAAAGCATGGCTTCTGCCAGAGAGCATCCAAATCCTTCGTGTGCCGAGACTTGAACGTAAACTTTCGCTCTTTGATAATAACTTAACAACTCTTCGCCGGAAACAAAACCTGTGAATTCGACATTTGGTGATGCTATTGATTTAAGATATTTAATAGTATTATCAAGATGTCCACCAATTAGCACAAATTTGACATCTGGTAAAAATTTGGCAGTTCTAACAAAAGATTCTAATCCTTTTCTTTTTAAATGTAATTTTGTTACAGCGCCAACCGTTATTACTAAATTCTCTTCTTTCTTACCCTGTGGTTTGTATTTGTTAAAATCAACGCCATGATAGATGAGTTTGATATTATCATGACTTGTATATCTTAAAATTTCGTTTTTATTAAATTCCGAGACAGCCAATACTTTATCTGCATTCTCCAACACATATATCACCTTACGAGCAGATTCTGGGGATATCATCAATCCAAAATTTATTCTTGGCATATTTGCTACACTATGTCCACTGGCCACCACAATTGATTTTTTCCAAAAAAGTTTTGAAATGCGGACCACCTGAGCAGCATGCCAACCAGCAAACCATATAAAACTCAAATCTGTTCTGAGAACATACCACATAACTCGCAGAACATTTTTTATATCCCTCGTCGTTGTCCATTGATGAGATATTACGTCAAAATGGCGTTGAAGAATCTCTAAATCCTTCTTCACAAAGGGCGATAACTGTCTATACACAAATAATATTCTCTTTCTTCTATTCATTTTATTTTTCTCGTTGCAAAATTATTGGCTTATATGGGGAATTAGAAGTGCAAGTTTTACAGCATTCTAAGAGTGGGATGGATTTATCCATGAACATTCTTCTCATATTAATAAAATGCTCATTATTCCAGACGTCTTTGTCTCTGAAAACATTTCCGTATTTTTCACTTGCTTGAATCACTGCGGGGCATGATGTAACCGAGCCTCGGGAATCTACCCTAATTGACCGAAAATAGCCAGAACACGCCCTCTCGGTAATTGCTGTTTGAAGAAGCACGGGCAATATTACTTTCAACCTTGATCTGGGGGTAGCAACAGTTGAAATAACCTCAACGACATCATGATCATCTTCGTATAAACACCGATCCTTTGTAAATCCGGGAATATCAATGGGAAGAATATTGTGAAACTGGAGCCAATCTACACCAAGCTCATCAGCCAGATTGACAATGTCAGGCATGTATTTATAATTACCTTTATACGCTATATAAGATATCCCTATTTCTGGATAGCGTTTATTTTCTTTTCTCCTCTTATCAACTAAATTTGATATATTGCTTACAATATCATCAAAAAAATGCTCAGGATTTCGTGTCATTATGTAAAACGCCTCAGAGTTGTGTCCATTAAGACTAATTGATATTGAGCGTAATGGAGAATTAATTATCTTATAGATCTTGTTATCAATTATTGTACCATTTGTTATAACATCTACTTTCATGTGTGATTTTGCTCCATATTTCATCATATCAAAAATATCCTCGTTGAGGAACGGTTCGCCTGTCCCAACCAAACTTAAAGAGGTTGCACGTCTGAACTTGTTTGCTATTTGCTTAAAATTAGTAAATGACATATCCTCGCAAGGCTCATGACGATATGGATTGTTCAAAGGTCTGTTTGGTGAATGAGCATGACACATGTTGCATTGTAGCGTGCACCGGTCTGTTACGTAAATGCCTAACGAAATTGGATCGTATTTCAGGGTAGGCGTTTTTTTAGCTGTCACACATCTAAAGGTATTCCAAACTTGGGGAATGGTGTGGTGGCATACGAAATCTATTGTCTCTTTTACCTTCTTCATAATTTACTTTTCCTTTCTTATTTTGATATAAATAATACCTTTGCAACTCTTTTCGCAACATCATCCCAACTGGTACCACGTACTCTCTTCATTCCCATTTCATCTCTTAATTTTTCATCTTTCAGGAGTTTTATTGTTGCTTTCGTCAATTACAAGGTTTTTTCAGGTTCTATGACATTCTTCTGTCTTTCTGTTTCTAAATCTTCAATACCATGTATATCATTACCTGTAACTGTTTTAACATTATATTTTTCTGCTATATCAAGCCATGCCCTAAAAGGCACTTTATATTTTTTATTCACTTCAAGCAAAACACTGTGCTTTTTCATCAATCTGAAAATTTTGATCAATTCTTTTTCAGGCAATTCCAAACCATGCCTCAACAAAAATGCTCCCGGGTGCGCCCACGTATTTACATATTTATTTCTCAAAGCGATTTCCAAGCTTTTTATGTATGTATCGATATCTCTCGGAAACGAATGAAACGCAAATATAGGATAATCAACATTTCTTAGAATCCACTCTTCGACGTCTAATTCTCCACCAGGTAAAACTTTTGCTTCGCACCCAGACAATATTATCAAATCAAACTCTTCTCTTGCCTTTTCAATATCATTCAAAAGATTATTAAAGTCATAATTCAGATTTTTTCTAACATGCTCTGTAAAAGCAAGCAAAGGAATTCCCAATTTGGCAGCTTTTTCACAATACTCAAGTACACCACCTTTACTATTAGTATAACTTGTATGGATATGCCATTCTCCTTCTAATAAATAATCAATATATTTTTTCCAAATTTTCATAGCAATCCCAAAACCGCCCCTTCATTTATACCGATACCACCCCAATACCGCATTATCTTTGTTCCCCATTCAATATTAAATTCTGAAATTTCTTCATTCAAAGCATGTTTAACAGCACCGTAAATGACATTTGCTCCAGCAAAAGTTGCCAAAACCATAGTCCCTTGGATTCTTGGATTTGCCTCCAAAAGTTTTGGCATATTATTTTTATCCAACTTAAATTGAAAACCATAAGCATATTTTAGGCATATTTCTTTACTCAATTTTTTTGAATAATCAATTATCTTTTCATTCTTTTCAATAGTCCCATTAAAAGTTATGCCTGATTTTATTAAATCTCTTTTTCTTGGAATCACTATTAGGTTCTTTGCATTCAATATATCGACAGTATATTCTTCTTTTGGTAAATATTCCATAATTAACAATGAAGGAAACGAGGAGCCCAGAATATTTTTAAAATTATCCATTTTCATATAAACTTCGGTGGGTTTTTCAGAAAAAAACATATCTTTTAAATCAATAGATTCATCGATAATCCTAAGGCCCCTCATACCATGGGATATGGGTGGTTTAACAACAATTGGCACCTCGGGCCACCCCAATTCTTTTGCATATTTAATTAAATCATCAAAAGTATCCACTAAATAAAATTCTGGCGTTAAAACACCTATCTTGTTTGCTATTTTCATAAGTTTATATTTGTTGTTTGCTATTTCTATACTCTGTCTGTCTGATACAGCGATTTTAGTTCCAATATTTTCAAAGTCTTTTTTATGTTCTGCCAATACGAGTAATTCCGCAGTATTTTGCGGTAAAAGTACTTCAACACTTTCTTTTTCACAGATAGATAGCAACTGTGTAAGATATTCTTTTGTAGAAGGTCTTTGAATACGATAAAATTCATCACATAAATATTTTCCAACAACGTCTTCTATTATATCTGTCCCTATGGTCTTTATTTTCCTACTATCAAAGTTCTTTTCGAGCGAATACAGAGTTCCTTTTATCCCCGGAGCGCCCGCTCCAGTTATCAAAACAGTTATATCATCCATCGTATCACCTCAAAAGCCTCAGCATATTCCGAATTGCACTGAACTCCTCTTGTTTTTGCAAGTCCATAAATAAATTCATCTGAGAAGTATGTTTTTTCTTTTTGTAATTGCGATTTATAGTTTTTTAGCATTTCACATTTTTTTACTATATGCTCTTCTTTTAATTTTACAAATAACTGTGTGTTAAAAGTTACATGATTCCAGGGTAATTCATAACAGATGATACTCGATGTTGTTTTGAATGCTCTTATCATTTCGTTTGCAACTACCTGATGGTCTTGATGAAAATCATTTAGAGATGGACCAACAGCTATGTGAGGATTAAATCCTGCTCGTATATTTATTAACTCTTCTAAAATTTCTTGCCTGTGCTCATGCAAATTCCTTACTTTAAAGTTAAATACGCTATAATTTTCTTCTTTCAGACCGAGACCTTTTATGACACCAAAAAATTCATCCTTCAAGGTGTCTGTTGGTAAACCTTCTGGTAAGGAATCCTCAGCGGTGGAAAACACGACCCATAATATTTCATGCCCCTCCTCAACAAATTTAGCGATGCCCCCTCCACATCCCAATTCTGCATCATCTGTATGCGGGGAAAGAATTAAAATATTTGTCATAATATAAACCTACCTATATTTACGTTGCTTAATAACATTTTCACACACCTCTGCGACTTTCTCTGCAACAATTTCCCAACTGTGATTTTCAACAACGCTTTTTCTACAGTTTTTACCCATTTCTTCTCTTAGTTTCTTTTTTTTCAGAAGTTTTATAATGCTATTAACTATCTCCTGCAAATTGCAACTAATAAGAATGCCAGCATTAACACGTTCTATTTCTTTTGGAATGCCGCTAACATCACTTGTAATAACAGGTTTTCCACATGCCATATATTCAAACAGTTTTAACGATGATGCACCCACATTCTCATTTCTTTTTCCAAATGGTAGATGTACACAAAGATCACTCGCGTTAATATATTTTGGCACTTCTTCATAAGGAACTGTTCCTGTAAATATGAATTTATCAGATACACCTTTTTTTTGCACTAGTTCGACCAGCTTTTCTTTCATCATTCCATCACCTACAATTAAAAAGTTGGTGTTGGGAAGTTCTTTTAAAATTAACGGTGCGCTTTTTATTAGATACTCCACACCCTGCCACGGAGCAAGATTGCCAACGAAGCATACATATTTAGTTGCGTCATCTAATCCGAGTTCAGTTTTAACAATGCTTTGGTTCAGTGGTCTAAATAAATCTGTATTGGCACCATTTCCAATCACCCATATCTTAGCTTCATCAACACCATGTCGGATCAGATCTCTCTTTATACCATTGGTCACGGCTATTACAGCATCGGCTTTATCCCACATAAAAATTTCTTTATATTTACGATATTCTATCAATATGTTTTCCGATATCTTACTTTTTAATACTGACGATTTGCTCCTTATTAGTTCCCGTCTCTCTAATTCCTGTTCCTCAAAGATTATTGCATCTATTTCGAAAACCAACTTCAATCCAAAAATTTTCTTTGCTATGTATCCAATAACACCACTTATTAGAGCAGGGGACCTGGTATACAAAATATCAAAATGGTGTTTTGTTATTATTTTTAAAAGAAACATTGCGCAAGTAAATCTATACAATAAACCTTTAAAAATTCTTATTTTATTAACTTTCGGAATTGTATGAAAATAGACATTATCAAGTTTGATATTTTTAGACTCCCCATAACTCAGAGTATGCACTTCGTGTCCCAATTCAGAAAGATTCTTCACGAGTTCCCATTTGTGAACTATATTTCCTGCTATGCCCGGTGGCATAGTAATGTTCATCACAAATATTTTCATTTTATTTATTTAATCCATGAGACTATAATAAACCTGCTCAATGTTCCTCGTAACTTCAGCCAGTGAATACTTCTTACTTCTTTCGCTACTCATTTTTGAGTAATAATCCCTAAGTTCTTCGTTTTTTAGTATGCCTATTATCTGATCTGCCAACTCTTTTGCATCTTTTTGCTTAACCAATATCCCATATTTCCCATCCTCTAATGCCTCTGCGATACAATCTATATCAAATGCCACAATAGGAAGTCCAGCGCTCAGTGCTTCAAGCAAGACCATGGGCATGCCTTCGCGAAGAGAAGGCATAGCCAGAATCTCACTCTTCGCATACATCTCGAACAGTTGAGTTTCGGGTATGTGACCACAGAAAATAACATTATCCCCAAGCCCACATTTTGAGACCAGTTCCTTTAAGTATCTCATCGAATCTCCTTCACCAACGATATGCAGTTTGACATCATGTATCTCTTCTTTTACATAGTAAAGTGCTTTTATGAGATAATCCGTCCCTTTTTGTACTATATCTAATCTGCCAACGAATAAGATAGAATGAGGATCTTTACTCCTTTCCTTGTAGTAATCTCCCATAAAGAAGCTTGGTATTATTACTATTCTCTTATGTTTGGTCTCTTTTATCAAAAATCCTTCCGTCTCTTTACTAAGCGCAATGAGTATATCGCTCCATCCGGCCATTTTACTGAAGATAAATTTATCAAGAAGGACTGGTAACATTTTCCTACCCTCGTCATGTGGTGGTATTGTCTTGGTATACACTACCTTCTTTTTCATAATCTTTGATGCCATTATCGAACCCACAGCAAAGCGGTATCTCGTACTGACGATATGAACAATATCGGGCTTAAATGTTCTTATTACTTTTACTGTATTCGCGAATGATAGTAAATCTGCAAGGTATCCATAAAATCTATCTGGCACTTTAAATCCATATATATCAATTTCATCTAACACCTTCCATCCCTCCGCATCCTTATCACGTGTGGCAAATAGAGCCATAACCTCATGACCGTCCTCTCGCAATTGTTTTGCTAAACCATATGCGTATCGTTCTGTTCCCCCAGGGATATCTATTTTGCCATCTAAATCTCGTTTTACAAACCATTGACTAACAATGAGTATTCTCATTTCTCACAAAACCCCCTATTTTTATCTTTTTACTTTTAATTATTATTTTCATCCTATCGAATATTTATTCTAAACTCCAAACCTCTATTCGCCCATTATCATATAAATTATTCTTAGTCCACTCAATTGATCCAAGAAAAGCGGTTCTACCGAAACGTTTATCCGCCACCATATAAGATAAGTTGAACCTATTAATGGTATCTTTCGCAAGCTGAGTATCTATGTTACCCTCCATAAGACCAGATGATCCATACCATCTTATCGTCGGTTTTAAATTTATAATTGGTGCATCATTATAAAATTCCTCTGTTAACGGAGATTGTATGGATATTTGTATATCGCTCTTATTGGCAAATCCGTAAGCTAATAGGCACACATCCGCATCCCAGAGGAAAGTTGGCGCTTCAGAAATAGCACACATCCGCCTGGCTGCTAAACGGTCGTTATAAACCAGGTTTTTATCTATGCCAATATCATCCTTGATCCACAAGGCCCCGGTATAAGTTGCTTCAGTCATATACCATGATTGCCGATATATTCCACTAACATTTGTACGCCAGTGCTGATAAAATCCAGAAAAAGAAACTGAAAGTAATAATAAAATAACTACTACGACAGCCGCATATTTTTTCTTTTTCTCGTGGCTTACTTCAAAAGCATTCTTTAGTCCTATTCCCGCTAATAGAATCGCAAATATTGGAATAATAAATTTCATGTATTTATCATTACAAATGAAGACTGTGAATAATATCACGGTCAATAATAGGAACCATTCCTTGGGCTTTTTATCATACTTAAATATAAGGTAGGTTAAACCACCAACGGCAGGAATAATAAAAAATCCAGTATATCGAATATAGGAAAGAAAATCTATATATCGTGAATATTCAATAAAGTGCCTGGTGAAAAAAGGTATTGAATACATTAAAATAAAACCAGATATTGGAACAAAAGGACTCATTTTTTTTGAAATTTTTATGAATTTGATACGTTCATGTAATTTGAAATATATTAACACAATAAGGTAACTAACAAAAATTGGCAGAACGAAATATGCATAATGGTGTGTTGAAAAAAGCAATAGTGTTAAAAGAATAACTAAGGGACTGTATCTCAGTATAGAATTGTGACATTTTAATAATAGATAAATAAATAATACTAGAAATACGATAAAAAACCCTCTTGCGTGTGTCGACCACGAGGTGTACGCTAATATCGCGGGTACAAGAGAGAAACCAAGCGCAACAAAAAATTTAAAAAGATCATCATCTATTATCTCCCCGGCTAATATATATGCAGCGAAAACACTAAAAATCGCAATGAAAATGCAATATATCCATATCAAATGTTCTACTTGATCCATCCCTATGCATTGAACTAAACCGGAAATGAAAAATGATAAAGCGCTTGCATAAGAGTAGGGATACAATCCAAAAATAGACAGCGGATGAAGCCACCACTTTGCAAATCCAAACTCAGAAATTGAATTTGCCATTGCATGGATCACAAATGAATCATCTCCAGTCAGATGAGGAGCTGATGGGACTCTTATTACAACATTCAATAAAATTAGCAAACACAATAGCAAAAATTTGTTTCGTCTTGAAAATTTCATGGTGTAACCTCCTACTATTTTCTTTTTATCTTGCTCTTTAGCTGATCAAAGTAATATCGTCTTACTTCTTGTAGTTTAGTTTTATGATAATATTCTCTAATCTCCGCGTCATCTATTCGTTCCTGTTTCCGCAGAAAACTACTAAAATAACCCCAGAAATACGCCAAGCCAATATAATAAGGTCGATTGAATAAATACTTTAAGCTTTTTAACATTGCAAAACAGGGACTAATATTCACAAAATAGGAAGTAGCACCTTTTATCCAATACCCTTTCCAAAAACCTTCTGCGGTGCTTGTTCTCCTTGTCTGAGTTGCTTTTATCTCTTCGAATTGTTTTATCTCCCAACCTCTTAATTTTGCTTTAATATTTGCAATTGAATCAGGTGCATAGGTGATGGAATATCCTCCTACATCTTCAAAACATTTCCGTCTGAACATCCTCGCTCCCCCGCGTGGTAAATCTTCCCGCCCTTTTTCCAAAATCAGTTCATTATTATAATTATAATAAATACCCCCACTTGCTAAACCTAATTTAGAATTTTTTTCGAATTTTTCGATCAATCTATCGAAGAAATCGGTGCTAAGGATTATATCGGCATCAGCAATTCCTATATATTCGTATTTGATCTCATGTACTTTGCAATAATTGATTGAAAAGTCAAAACCTTCTCTGTATACCTGTGAGATATGTTTACCTAAATCTCTGGGACTTTCTTTTAGACTAACACTTTTAATCCAATCATACTTTTCTTTCGATTCTTTTATAATATTCGATGTCTGATCTGTACTTCCGTCATCTACGATAACCCATAATGCGGGCATAATAGTTTGATTTGCCACAGATTGTATAAGATCGGGTAAACTTCTTTCTTCATTCTTAACCGGCGTTACAAGGATATATCGTCTTAAAGCGGTATGATTTTCTTTCATGCTTTTTAACTTCCTAATCTTTTAAATATTTTGTAATAAATATTTCGGAGTCTCTCTTCAACTTCAACGCACATCAAATTATATTTAAATAGCCAAAAAGAATCATTTACACCTATTCTCTTTAACTCGAAAAAATCGCTTTCTAAAGCATTGTTCCCATAATTAATCGTAACTGCGCAATCAAATCCGTTTTCTTCTAAAATCTGCTTAATTCTTTCGTTGTATCCCCCATAAGGATAAGAAAATAATTTGATTTCCTTTCCAATCTCTTTTTCAATTTTAAGCTTCGAACCTACAATTTCTTCTTTAGCGTCCTCCAAAGAAACACTTGTCAATCTGCAATGGGAACAAGTATGAGCACCAAATGAAACTTGATTTTCAACACTCATTTCTTTTATGTCTTCCAAAGAAAGCATAGTATCTCGCGCTATCCGTTTAGGAACTTTCACTCTTAATTCATCATCTAATTCTAATAAAAGTGCTTTTCTTTTTTCTTCGCTACTGTCTATTAGCAACCTAAGTAAATCTACAAACGTTTCACTCTTTCCTTTTTTGTTTCCAATATTATATCTTTCCGAATTATTCGTCTTTAGCTCAAAATAATCACAATTGCTCTCTTTAATTTTGTATCTTAATTCGTCATACCATATCAATTTATCTGAGCCAATATAGTCGGTTGTTAAAAAGATGGTGAAAGGCATATTATACTTTTTTAGTATTGGATAAGCATTTGTGTAATTATCCCTATACCCATCATCAAAGGTGATAACCACACTTCCTTTAGGGAATCCTATACCATTTTGAATATATGTGATTAAATCTTCCAAAGATACAACTCTTCTTCTTTTTGCCAAATACTCTATCTGTTTTTCAAAGTTTTTTACACTAACAGTAATAGAAGGGTCGTATGAGGTATTATTAACTCGATGATAAGTTAGGACAATGGCTCCGTTTTTACTGATGCTATATACTAAAAATGCAGCGCCTGAAAAGTAAATAACAAGCCTTAAGAAGTTTATTAGTGAATATTTTATATTCTTATAGCTGATGCGTTTCATTATTTTAATTGTGGTAATAATTTCCTTTTTTCCCCTTATTTGGCGTATTAGCCTTATACTCTAAAAAACTTTCAGGATAATTTTCTATAAAATTGGTCATAAACTTTGTGACATCTATTTTATCATTTAACATTTTTACTCTTTTCTTTTGCCACTTTTCCTTCAGTTTTTTCTCTTCTAAGAATTGTAATGCTTTATCTAGTGCCAAATCTTGGTCTTGAAATGAATATACCAAACCATATTTTTCAAGCTCTTCAAAGTTGCCCATTGTTCCCACTAGTGAGGAAAGGTATATAGAAGGTGTTCCGAGCACTCCAGCTTCAGTAGCCATAGTTGCTCCTTCACCAATATATAAACTTGCGTAGTAAAGCAAGTCATGCATCTTTTCTGGTGGAATTGTTAATCTATGCTTTTCAAATTCTTTTTGGAGTGTACTTTCAGAAGTAATAAAAACCATACCATACTTTTCAAATTCTCTTATTAAGTTTTTTTTAGTTTCTAAATCAAAACCCCTATGCCCGATATCATGGCTCGCATCCCACGAAACAAATCTTAAAATAATGAATTTATCATCCTTGTTCAAATCCAACTCGTCTAAAACCCCTCGGTTAGGTGTGAAATAGTTTGGATGTAAGTAGGCAAGTTCATGATAACCATTGTATCGAACTTGTTTTTTGCCTAAATCCTTTTTGAAACATGTAGATGTCAGAATCGCATCTGTGAATGGAGCATACAATCTAATCTGTTCTGTTGAATGCTCTGTATCTTCGAGCGAAATATGTGGTTTGCCAAGGAGTTTTGCTACATGAGCAGCATACATAGATCCATGACTTATGAAAATGTCTGATTTAAACTCTCTAGAGACTTTGTATAATTTGTAATCTCTAGCAATTAATCCTGACAATTTATTTAGCAGTTTTTTATGATGTTTTCCTAAATTTTCGTATTTAAAGCCATAAGCATTTAAGAGAGATAATACAATGTCCTTATCTTTAGCGGCAATCTTAACTTTATGTCCATCCGCTTCCAAACTCCAGATCATATTTTTAAAAAGATGAACATGCGCTGGATGACCAATATCAACTAATACTCTCATGATAACCTACCTTTTTACAATCGAATTTAATATTCTGCAAGTATTGATGCCCCCCCATAAACATTTTCTCCTTCTTTACATAATATTTTTAAGCCTTCTAAATCAGGAATAATCAAATCCGTTTGTGACCCATACTTAATCATCCCAATTCTCTGTCCTATTTTAATATCATCCCCCTCATCAATATAAGATTCTATTTTTCTAACCTTTCGAGAGGCTATTTGAACAACCCCTATTTTAAAGTGCCCCGTATCAAATATTATAGTATTTCTCTCATTTGTGATATCCGCCTCAGGAGACTTTAATGATAGGAATTTGCCGTTCGTGTGTTTCTGGAAAATTACTTTCCCTGAAATAGGTGCTCTATTAACATGCACGTCTAATATCCTCATCGTAATTCCTATAATATAGCCGTCATTATTAATCATATCTGTTTTTGCTATTTCTTTAATGGGTATATTACTTTTGCCTTTAATAGCTTCTGGTATGGATCCCTTTTCGATTTTTCTAATGTATCTGACGAAACCATCTGCGGGTGAGACGAATATATTATCTTTTTGTGGGGGGATTCTTTTTGGATCACGATAAAAAAAGAATAATATTCCTAATTTCCCTACAAAAATGATAGTAAGTATTTCAACTAACGCTATTATAAAGAAGTTAAATCCCCCTACAAGAAGGTAAATACTGGTTGTAATAAAACCGGAAACAAATCCAACCGCTAAACCTCCGCCGATTCCGACTTTTTTACCTAAATACCCCTTTATCGCAACAAAATTTGTTATAACCAATGCAATAAAAATCGATGTTATAAAAATAACAAAAACAATGTTTGTCATTTTTTCACCTCGTTTTCCAAAGATATAATAGCATTAAAGTTTCTGCAATGAATGGCAATGGATCGTTTAAGGACAATACCGCAAATTCCTTTTCGCCTTTTAAAGATACTAAATAATCCCTTATTCGCATTTTTCCTTTCAGCACTTCTTTAATTACTACTCCAAGATCAGTATAAATATGTATAAACTTAACATTTTCCCTAAAAGATGTTACTGGTGTAACCTCCTCGCCATCCATATCTTTATATAGCATGTAAGGAAAATCCACACCACAACGTATCGCCAAGCTGTGCCATAGCCATGTTCTTGCATTTACCTCTAACAATTTGAATTTCCCATCCCGTGGGTCTTTTTTGAATTCGACCTCTGAAAGTCCATAGTAATTTATTGCCTTTAGAAGAGGTGTGCCCAATTCTATTAATTCTGGCACATACACACTTTCTACAAAGGTGCTTGCACTGCCAAAATCCATCGGTCTTTGTCTACTTCGTCTACCAATACACATTCCAAGAACTTTCCCATTCTTAAAAAATGAACAAAAAGAATACAAATTATCAGGACTACCGGGGATTACTTCTTGCACCATGATTTCTGAGGTATCTATAATATGCGATGCTTTGATATATGCTTGGATGAGTTCATCCTCCGTATTTGCTTTGAAGACTTTCGTTTTTGACTTCTTAACAAAATGATCTACTATTGCAGGTTTTATAATCACCGGAAAATCAACAACAGAGGAAATTTCTTTCAATTCTTCCAGATTTTCTGGACAGAATGTTTTTGGAATCGGGATACCAATTTTCGTCGCAATTTGATGAGTTAATTTTTTATTATACGCAAGTTTAACGATGTCCCAGGAAGGTGTTGAGACCCTGTAATACTCTTCTAAAGTTTCTTTATGTTTCGATAACGTGCGAACCGCTGCATCATTTGTTGGCATCAATATCCAACCTTCCAATTGTTCATTTTTGGCAATTTTAATCATAAAATCTACAAACTCTTGTTCATTGTTTGGACCCGGGGTTTTTATGAATCGCTTAGTGTAGCGAGAAAACCTGCTGATACATAAATTTTTATCATGTAAAAGATATACGGGAATGTTTCGCTTGCCTAAGCTTCTTATGATTCCCAAAGCTTGGACGTGGTCACCAATTACAATAACTCCTGGAGTGTTTTTCATATTTTTCATATATTCAACTCTTATTTAATCGCTTTTTCCAATACCATTTCAATCCCAACTTACCTATATTTCGGATGTATAACAAAATAAGCCACCTTAACCAGCTTCCAAAATTGTCTTTCCAGTGATTGGCGTGTATCAGAATATAAATATTTTTAACTTCCCCCTGTTTAATTAGTTCTATTATATCGTCAGTACAATTTATTTTTATATTAGATTTATCACCAACGGCGCTATCAACAACATCTTTTATTTTGTATCTTGTACTGTTCCAATTTCTTCCGGTATCTGAAAAGTATAATATCCTGCTAAAATCAATTGACAGATATGCATCGCCAATAATATCAAACTGTTTAAAGTCACATTTTTCCCACAAGTCCTGATTCATCCACGATGTAAAAACATCCTTTCCATGCAGCATAGTTCTAACAATAGTAAATATACCTGAAAAGGAATACGGTGATAGTGTTCCTATTATAGGGCTTCCATGTGGGCATATAGTTTTGACTTCATAAACCTGCCTAAATTTATTGAGTTCCTCTTTAAAGATATTTATGGCTTGGTTATAATCTCCTTTTGCTTTATCCATTACTTCATAGTGGTATCCAATCTCGTGTCCTAAATCTGTTATTGATTTTATGATGTCTGGCTGAAAAACATCTTCAGTTGCACGGAAATAATATGTAGATGTTATCCCAAGCTCTTTTTCGATCTTTGCTAATTTTAAAGAATACGCGGGTTCGAGGTCAATATCATGACGAATTATAATAAAGCGTTCAGGTCTTTTTTCGGATGATAAGTATTCTTCGATTGTTAAAGGTACATACTGTGAGTTTGATATTACCTCACATAGTTCGTAAAGTTTGTCGAAAGTGAAATCTAAATTCATCGTTTTTGTGTTATCGTTTCATACGTTAAGGAAAGCTCTTCCTTATTCTCGGACCTATCATTTTCGTCATTGAAAGCGGCAGTATTTTCCAGAACCTGGCAAACATCTGGCGCTTTAAATTAGATTGGCTGGTATCCGGTAACGTTTTGGCTTTATTCAAATAAAATTGATAATGAAGCTGTTTGGAGGTGGCATCACCCCATGCTTTCTTGAATTTAAAAGTTCCAGAGTTATTCTCGCTACGCCCAAAGTCGAAATATGCATATCCATGTTCACAGCCATATTTTATTAGTTCCCAGGTTAATATATTATTTGGATTATATTCCTGATATCTTTTATCTGACGCCGCCCAGCCGGATATAAATCGGTCTTTGAAAAAAAGTAAAAATTTAGTTCCTATAACCTTATCCCCAAGTTTTGCAACTTGTATATTCGACTGATCCGTAAACTCTTCCACTATGTTATTAAAGAAATCATGGCTATGAACTGGACTGCCCAACTCTCTATTTCTTCGGGCATACAGTTCATAAAAAGCATTAAGATGCGTATGGTTCATCTCAACTTCAATATTATTTTTAATTGCTTTTTTTGTAGAGCGCCTGGCGCCTTTGCTGGTTTTTTGCCATACAAATTCAGGATTCGGATTTAAAGGTATAATCACTGTAACGTACGTTTCTTTGGTTAAAAATCCATTTTTCTTATCTACGTTTCTAAGTTCTAAATAATCCAATTTCTCATCTTTTGTTATTGATTTCGCTTTTTCTATAAGCAAATCTTCTATCGTTCCGTCATCTGCACATGCCCCGCCGTACGGTGCGAAAGGTAAAGAAACCAATTTATTGCCTATCATAAACAATGGTAAGATTCCTCTAATTTCGCCTTCTTCTTTCGCTATTAAATAAATCGGCTTGTGCTTGTATGTCTTCTCGACCACGTTTCGCCAGCCGATCTGGTGGTAAAAAGTGGTTGTGCTGGATTTGAGAACATAAGAATCCCAGGCTTTTTCGTCCTTATTGCGCAGTTCAGCGATCTCCAATTGCGTCATTTTCTAATATTATTTATGATAAATTTTCCTATATTCGTTTGCGCTCACAAACTCAAAGCCATACTCCTTTGCACTTGTCAGCACTTCATCCAGCAATTTTAGTGAGTTCATTCCAAGGTTCTTCAACTTCAGTTTCTGTCTGATAACATCAGCAAAAAGATGCTCAAAGAAATTTGTGGACCTTCTCGTTGGAATAGCTTTACCGTTAAAATCCAAGCATTCATTGGGATGAAATAGAAATACTACTGGCGTATCCGTTCTTTTGGATTCAAAAGATAAATAATTTTGCAGGATTTTTGTTATTAACGGGCTTCTTCTCATTACTGTGCCACTGAAAGAGAATAGTAAAGCAGATATAGGTATCTCCAGGATTTTCGAGTCTCCTTCTCTTGTTATGGACTCGTGCGAAAGCATGTATGGTTTCCTCGGCGCTATCAGCCATTTCAGTTTCTTCTTTGACCCAAAAGTAAAAGGACCGTCAAATCGTTGTGATGCAACAGAGCTATCCGACTGGAATCCAGTTTCTTCTAACGCTCTCACTGTATCTTCATTAAGTCGCAATGCCGGTGCCCTGAAGGATTCTATCGTACCCGCAAGTGATTCTATTATCCTTTTGGCTTTTTTTAGTTCGCTAAATTGCTCATCATAACTTAAGACATCAAGAGCCTTGTCCTGTGCATGGCTATAACCGTGACAGCCTATTTCATGTCCATGCTCTTTCACAAGCTCAATTGAATCTGGTGATTGCTCTGCGAACATACCGGTGAAATAGAACGTGCATTTTATGTCATGTCTTGCATACAGATCGAGCAACCGTGGAAGTCCGACTTCATACACTTCTTTGGCAACCTCTGAGTCTTCTCTGTTCAGAGGAATGGAGAAGCTCTCCACGTCATTCGTCATGAGGAAGTACATCTTTTGGTTTAGCTCAGGAATATCTATTTTCCACATAGGCTAAGCTAAGCTACCTGGAAAGCTTTCCCCAGAGGTTTAAAAGCCGAGACTTCCTCTCGTTCTAACTTTCTCCTTATTTCTTCGAACCGCCTAACGGTCTCTTGCGAAT
>Ga0307379_10002294_pt1 | contig 28591 bp, 50 predicted proteins | sample UN2MG_FD_202237 | JGI IMG/M metagenome (GOLD analysis project Ga0307379, IMG submission 202237) | Soil microbial communities from Risofladan, Vaasa, Finland - UN-2 | ecosystem: Environmental > Terrestrial > Soil > Coastal area > Acid sulfate soil | place: Finland: Risofladan, Vaasa | collected...
ACCAAACGCAAAAGCAAAAGCCTCACGAACGCGAGGTACTTGACTATCGGGAATTGTAATTGTAAGTTGAGCCATAATATTGTTCCTTTATTAAGCAATATTTATGATTAACATGATCACCCTTGCATTTTGCACGATTAAGTAGTAAAATTTAGTTATGGTTCCGCTAAATATGGGTTTACAGGAAAGGTAACCCAGATGGCAACCGAAGAACAGAAGCAAGAACGTGGAGGCGTAATCCCTTATTACATCAAGGATGGAGAAATCCAGATGATGTTTATGCAACCATCAAATCCAAAGTTTGGTGGAACGAGTTTTCAAATTGCAAAGGGAAAGATTGAAAAAGGTGAATCTCCGCAGGAAGGCGCGTTTCGGGAAGCTAAAGAAGAACTAGGTTTGTTCGGCCCGAATGTAGAATTTCCAAACACACTAGGGCAGTTCGGTAATGTGCATATATTCATTGCCAAAATAAAAGATCCTAATATGTTTGGGGATACAACATTTGAGACGCAAGCAACAACATGGTACACTCCCGAGGAGTTTCAGTCTAAGGGAAGAACCTGGCAACGGCCAATTGTTAAAGCTGCAGCTCGCAAAATTGCAAGGCTAGAAAACCTAGATGGACAAAGAAACAAGAAGACACCAGCTTTGGATAGACGTAGCTCAACGAGTATCTGAAGAATCTAAAGACCGCAGCACGAAAGTCGGCTGTGTCATTGTTAGTCCCGACAACACAATCCTCTCAACCGGTTGGAACGGGTTTCCACGTGGTGTTGACGACAACGACGAAGCCAAACACGAACGACCAGCAAAATATGATTGGACAGAACACGCAGAGCGCAATGCTATATTCAACGCTGCGAGAGAAGGAATTCAACTCAAAAACGCAACCGCTTACCTAAATTGGGAGCCGTATCCGTGTGTTCCGTGTATGCGAGCATTACACCAATCTGGAATAGTCCGTATCGTTGGACCTAATAGACCATTCGCAGGGGTTGGTAATGGAACTGCTTACGATACAGACGGTATAACTCGGCAACTGATAGACGAAACAGGGGTTGAAATTATTGTCATCGAGCAAACCATATGATTGCCGATAGTGTTATTGATATCGTAAACGATACGGTTAACTTTCAGAACGATGACCTTTGTAATGAAATGATCTACACAGGCGCGCCACCCTCATATTATAAGCACATCAAGTTATTTGCTCACAGACGAGCAGGATTTACAACAGCCGCGCTGAGACTTCTTGATCGATACACCTCAACGCTTATCGTGACCCCATCGCATGTTATTAAAAATTACTATCGACGCATGGCGTTCGATGAAGGGCTGACCCCCTCCGTACAAGAATATATAGACGATCATATCATACCAGAGTCATTTATTGATCTTCGTTGGATCCGTGCCCATCGACCAGAACAACGACACCAGTTGATAATTCTTGATCCGGCAAGTATGATAGAGAAACGAAGAGGTCCAAATGAAATGAATAGGTTGAGAGATGAATTATTCATGATTTGTGACGTACTGGTTGAGTTAGGATGAATATCAATAAAGAACATTTAGGAGAATAAACAGTGTCATACATTTCAACAAAAACATACGGTCCAGAATTGGGACTAGCAGTAGCATACCGTCAGTGGCGTGCAGAACGAAAGAGTGGAAAGTCAGAAGGAACAAGATACAGTCGAACGGAAATTCCAGGCTGCAACGCTATTCACGGATACGCGTTAAGTTTTTACTTTGAGTTTGAGAGTGAGACACTGGATGCTCGTAACTGGGTGGTAGATTTTGGCTCTCTCAGACCTCTTAAAGAGTTTATCCAGGAAAACTTCGATCATACGCTATTAGTTGCTCAGGACGATCCTCACCACGCTGAATTCGTTCGTTTGCATGACCTCGGATTGGCCAAGTTGGTAGAAGTCGAGAACACAGGTTGTGAAGCAATAGCTAAATTCCTCCATGAATATGTAAATGGAATATTCCTACCTGAACACTACCCCAATAGTGCCGATCAAGTAATATTCTGTCGAAAGGTGGAAGTACGCGAAACTCCATCAAACAGCGCATACTACGAAGGTAGGCCGGAAGAAGAATAACCTGAAAGATTTAAGAACGGTAACCTTATGTTTTAATTGAGGTTACCGTTCGACGAATCATTCATACACTGTTGGCAATAAATAATTTATGTAAACAGTTAATGCGCATTAACGGAGACACAAAAGTTGGACCTGATTAAACAGTTAGACGAGATGGCCAAAACTGATATGGATCGTGCCACCTTTGAACGCCTTGTACAGTTCGCTGTTCAAGACATCAAAGAGACACTTAAACCAAATGCCAGTGATGATGAAATGTTAGAAGTGATTCATTCGCTGGTGGAAAATATTTCTGGCTTTGAGGACGAGTACGACGCTATGGAATTTGCTAATAAGATTCTTGCTAGCGTCAAACAACACCTATCCTTTTAGACCCCCTCGTACGACTATAACCTCTCTATAAGGAAATTGAGAGATGATCAGAAACACGAAAATTGTTTCGGTTAGTGAAGTACAGGGTTATTTTATAAAAGGGGCGAAAGTTCATCCGCGTCTATATTCCGCGTTCCTTGATACTCTCGTTCATCTTGAATCTGAGAAATTTCTCTGCCTAACCCCCAAAACCCGCCTTGAAGTCTACAGCAGACGCGTGTCTACCAACATAGCCCGAATTCTCGCCGCTTAACTACCTGATTTTACAGGGGTTTCACCTGTTGACATTTGGGTCATCCCGCGTATAATGCGCCTATACAGTTTTTTCTGAGCGCAATACCAATGACTGACCAAATTTGCGATGCACAAAATTTCGAGACCGAGCTCTTTGGAGCACTGGAGGCTCGTTGGTATCAGGTCGCCACGCTACACCTCGTAGAGGCAGCCCTAGAGCGAAAAATCCAACGCGTTCTCGTACAGCAGCCGACTGGTTGTGGGAAAACTCTAACATCTGGTCTCATCTTTTCGTCTGATCGAGTGCGTCGAGCGTTGGGTATTACAACCGATCGTCCACTTCGTCTGCTTTTCATCGCTCACAAACATCGCTTGCTAACACAAGCAGAAGAAACTTTTGCTGACGCTAGTAATGTTGAGTTCATTCCTCATTCATGCTTTCAGGATATTCCTGACGAGCTCGAGTGGGATATTTCGTGTATTGATGAAGCTCACCACGAAGCAATGTCAACAATTCAATATCAACTGGACAAGTTGGGTGATAAACCTATTATCGGTTTAACTGCTACTCCAGATCGAGCCGACGGAATGTTGATTAAGTTTGAAGAGATAATTAATCCGATTTCCCGTCAACAGGCAGTCGAAGAAGGTTGGTTGGCTCGCACATATTTGAACTCAGTTCTTGATACCCCAAAAACAGATAAGACGGAAGCTCTGAAGCATCTGTTCCAGGTTTATGGGTCTGAAATGGGTCAGTCGATGGTGTTTGTTAGGACGAAGAAAGAAGTTCGAAACATTACAGAATATTTGAACAAGTTGAACTACAATGCTGTTTCAATCTTGAGCCAATCCGACAGAGAAGTGAATGAAATTTTGAATATGTTTTCTGCTGGACAAATTCAGTTTGTTGTTAACTGCAACAAAATCAACGAGGGAGTTGATGTCAAAGGATGTTCAACGGTTGTGCTCGGTCGTCAGTTTGGATCTTATCCACAACTGAACCAAGTAATCGGTCGTGCATCTCGCCCCGATAGTGATTGTAATGTTTGGGAGTTGATTAATCCCCTATCAGGCCGTAACCTCGATACAACAGTCGTTGTTGGAACGCCAGAACGACATCGGTTGATTGCAACAGCCAAAGGCAAGTATGTTGAATATGATTTTGATTATGTTGCAAAAGATCAAGTATTCGGTTCGGGTGTCTCGTCACAGTGGCAGTCGTTTAATCCAACAAGGATGTCGTAAATGATTACGTTTGACGTTAAAAAACTGAGAATCGAAACCTATTGGGTGAAGTCATTGACGACTGCTCTTGGTGGTGCTATCCGAGTTCTCGATGAAGACCTTTCGGTAGGCAACAAAGAAGTATATCATCGCATTCCTGTACCAATGGCTGTTGTTCGTCAATTCAAGACACGTCATAAAACGATGAAGTATATTCGTCCGTGTTTGATTGCTGTCGCTTATTATGAGGATCGTGCAATTGCACTCGAACGTCATCCTGCTGGTTGTATGGGTCTTCGTCAAGAGAAATTCGAAGGCGTTCTGAAACAATGGATCCCAGCAATGCAGGATAATATTAAGCGCATTATTGAACCTTTGGTTTTAGCATCTGGTATTTGGAATCAAGCAACTGAAAAATACGACTATCCTGAAAAGCACGAATGGTTTTTTGATGGTCGTTATATCTTTACTTTCGAAACAACAAAAGAAGAAGCCATCAAAAAGGGTGAGTACCTTTCTAAGGACGGTCGCTTTCGTTGCGTTGATGTTGATGCAATTGGTCTCCATAAGCTAGACGAACGCAGCACTCTTCACGCAGCTGATCGAACTTGTCTGGCTTATGTAGCAGATAATGGTGCGTTTGCAATCTCGCCTCCGATCTGGAAAAATGCCCGTCAAGTAGGCGAAGCGAAGATAAAAGGAACACACAAATCAAAAGATGGCAAGACAAAATCAAAAGAATTGAACTTCGATAAGGTTGATCACTTTTGTGCAGTCAATTTGAGTTTTGCCTTGAAAGCAGCCGGTGAGTTATCAAAAGAGTTTGGCTTCGAAGCAACAGAGCCACTCAACTTACCTCACTTGATGATTAAGTTGAACACCGTCAACCTGCCTAAAGTTCCGTCAGAGGTTAAGGACACGTTTGATAGTGGAATGAAGTTCACTCACGCACTTGCTTGGATGTTAGGGTTCGCTCGTCGATGTGAGAACCTCGAAACGTATGCAACGATTCGATCACTCATGAAGTACTTAACGTCGAGTGGTTTGTTCTACAAACAAGCATTTGATCCTGTGAACATTTTTCACAAAGGACAAAACCTCGACACAATTCCTCTTCTTAGCAAAGAGGAAGCCCTCGCCGGATTTGAGACAATGTCACTGAAAGATCGGCTCGATATTATTCGTATTCAACGCGAACGAGCTCTTAACAGACGAGGCGGAAATGTGATTCCTGGAATGGGGTTGTATAATGAAAATGACTGAGTTTCTGCAGGATATTAGCGGTTGACTTGGATAATGAATGAATGTAAGGTAGCTCCACACGGTTGTTTACAATCGTGAATTTTCCCTTAATGTTTACAGAGAGGCACCAAAATGTCAAATATCATAACCGACCTGCGTACCAACGCTGACGTTAAAGTTCTACACTCCACAGACAATCGCAACCATGGTGTTGCAGAGATTGTTGTAGATGGAGATTATACACATCGCTTTTCCGCTAACTCCAGAGTATCTAAAGCTCTCGAGTTGATGACTCCAGCCCAGTTAGAGGAGCGCCTTACCGGCGGAAGTTTCTTCTTCATCAACGGAATTCTTTTCGACTTTCGTGACGCACAGTATAATGGATTCATCCATACACCGAGTGCGATTGAGTCACTGAAGTCCGTAATCGGTATTCGTGGACGTGATGAAAGTCGCGCACTCTTCACAGACCAAGGCACAGCAAAACTCTCAAAGGTCTGGTCTAAGAATGAAATTCAGGTTCCTGGAATCGACGACGGTGGTGCATTTGAATCACGTCTCACCTTCAAGTGGAACCCGTTTGTCGAAACCATTCAGAGCCAGTTTGACATTGTCCGTCTTATTTGTGCAAACGGTATGACCGGCTTAACCAGTTTGTTTAATGCTAAGATTCCTCTCGTCAATCGCTGGGAGGAGCATTTGGAGATTGCTGACAAGCAGATCCAGAACAAGCTGTATTCAATGTTGGGTGAACGTCTCGAGAACATGACACGCGAGCGTGCAACACTATCTGATTGTTTGCGGTTGCAGACGCACGCACAAGATCGACTTGATTCGTACCAGAATAATGGTGTTCTTAGCAAACTGAAGAACATCCTCAAGATCGTCTCTCCGTCTGTCCATGTGAAGGACACATACAAGCCAGCAGCATTTGAGGACAAGCGTCTCGCGGCGCAGTTGCCTTCTCACATAACGATGTTTGACGCATACAACATTGCAACAGAGATTGCCACTCACTCGAAGCCATCCGGTAATTCATCCAATCACGCTTTGGATAAGTTCTCGAATGAGTTGGTGTTCGATCGTAACGATCGTCGAACTCACGCTGCACGGTTCGGCGGGCCATCGATCTCTTCATTCTCTAATCCAGACGAAGCATTCTTCGGCGACAAGGAATAACTAAATACAGGGGCGGTTCGCCGCCCCTTATTTGGAGATAACATGGAACACCCAATACCAATTGGAACATCTGTAGTCGCAGCGTACAAAGGCTGCAAAACCTGTGCTCCAGGTCATATCGAAAAAGTTAGTACACGAATACTGAAATTCGAGCAGAAAGCAAACGGAACATATACTTACACATTACTTGATGGCCGCAAGGTCCCACAATCAGATATAATTGAGGTCTACTGATGACAATAACAATCGCAGCAATTATTATTGGTCTCCTTACTGGATTTTGTTACGCTCTTGTAAAACAATTTTCAGCAGTACAAACAAGTGTGATCAGTCCCTTTATGCATCGTATGCATATGCCGAAGGCGATGAAGGTACTAACTGACGAAGAGCATGTTATTGTTCACGACAAGATTGACAGATTTAATCTTCGGATGTTAACTTGCTTCATTGCATCAATTATTGCTGTCGGGTTAGGACTGCTGTTTCTATTTTTAGTTTCACAGAGCGGCGATTCTCGGATAACAGGATATATAATGTCGGTGTTGTTTGCTTACGTTGCTGCTAATTACAACCTCGGCTCAGCTGTCGTTAATTGGGTTTATGAGGTCGAAACTAATTTACTCGCTCGAGTAATTATTAGCAACCAAGAAGCGTCAGAGTTTTCAACTCTAAGTGAATACTTGGACAACGAAAACAAACAAATGATGACTGACTATTATGATGAGATGGCTGAAGTTGCTGAGGAGTTTGATGCTGTAACCGTTGAACTTGGGTTGGATCCAGCAAGGAGCTACGACGAGTCCGAAGAGGCGTTTGAGGAGTTTCTCGACATCATGGATAAAGCGCAGCAGATAATGCGAGAGAGATACCCCGAAAAAGCTGATAAATTTCCGGAAATCCGCGAAAAATAAGGGTGTCCAACTGTTGACATTTGGGTCAAACCAAGGATAATTACCCTATAAATCAGGAGTTATCAGATGTCAAACCAAGAGCAAAACGACCGCATTGTTCACATAGTTGAAGCAAACATGCTTCGGCTTGAGAGTGAGATTGCAAAGCTGAATCGTCGCGCCGACAAGATTGGTTGCCCGCACCTCGAAATCGTAATACACGGCACGGAACTGAAAAAGGATCCCACCGCACTTGCAGCTCTTCGTGAATATTATGTAAGCGCTGGTCTTCCGGTTCCTTCTTACGAGCTCGAGTGTATTCCTCTTGTAAGGATTAGCGAAGTTGAGATCGTTGGCGAAGGTCCTAAAATTGAAGGGTACAAGTTTATTGGCACCCTTGACCACTACACACTTCCGGGACAGGTTCTTGTTAATACTGTTCCTGGCGAAACTGTCCCAGCACAATTTTTTGCAGCTCCGGCTATCTGTGATCACTGCAACAAAATTCGTAGTCGCGTAGAAACATTCATTGTCGAGAAAGAAGACGACGGCTCTTACGTTCAGGTCGGTCGCAACTGTCTCCGTGACTTCTTCGGACACGACCCCATGTCAGTCGCTCGTTGGTTAAATCGCGTTATGCATTTTATCACATCATTGGAAGACGATGGGTGGACCTCTGGTGGCGGTACAGGTCGCTACACCACATATTACAATTCACTGACTTTACTGAAAACCACTGTTGCAATGATTCGCACTTATGGTTGGATTGCTAAATCGTCTGCTCGCGAAGACCAAACACCCACAGCCGCTAACGTAACTTACGTTATCAAACCTCCTTACAGCAGTAATGAACGTCGCATTTGGGAAGAGTTCAAAGCTACTGTTCTGTTCGATGAAGCCAAAGATACGGCAGAGGCAGAGGCAGCGGTTGCTTGGTTGAAGACCCAAGATGGCAATAACGAATACATGCACAACCTGAAACTTCTGGAAAACGAAGAAGCAGTTCCAGGTAAGATGGTTGGTTATTGGTGTTCATTAATCGCTGCTTATCAACGCGACCAGGACCGGCTTGAATACGCCAAGCGCGAAGAACAATTACGACTGAATGACCATCTCGGTACAATTGGTCAGCGTATTGAGGCACGAGTCACTTGCACGGGTGTTCAGTCGATAGACAGTGAATATGGTGTTGTTAACATTCACCGCATGCGGGATAGCGAAGGTCGGAATCTTGTTTGGTTCGCCAACGCAGCACGCAAGATGGAAAAGGATAATGAGTATGTAATTCGTGCTGGCATCAAAAGCCATGGCGAGTACAAAGATTGGGCACAAACAATACTCACACGAGTGGTTGTGGTGGAAGAACTTGTAAAGGAAGACCGTGAAAACTAACACACTACTTGTATTACTTTTATTGATTGCGTCCAACTCTCTCGCAGCGGAATTCCTAGGCAGCAATGTAGGTGTTTGGGTGGGTGGTGAGACAGTTTCAAACGGCCGTGATGCCCTACAACTAGGCATTACACTAGAGTGGGCGCATGTTGAATTCGATCTTTCTCATGGTATACAGAAGGTACATTACAGGGTCATTAGTGAGCCAGAGTGGAAGATGGACGAGTGGCAAAGCGGAACACTCGGGAGTCTGCGAATCTATCCATTCAACTCACGACCATTTAGACCGCTTTTCGTTTGGAGTCACCTCAGTGACATCACGAGGGGCGAACCATTTAACACCAAGAACGAACCCACCTCCGATTTTTTTGGTGCTGGTATTACGTTAGATGCAAAACGACTTGAGTTAGATGTTACATATGGAACACTCGGCCGTGAGTGTAGAATAATTGAGTGCAGTCCAGGGTCAAGAACAAACGAATTACGAATCGCGTTTAGAGGATATATTTTCTAAACCCCTTGCTCAAGTGGACGAATATCTGTATACTATGCGAACACAAAAAGGATTACAAATGAGTAATGGTCGCGAAAATATCTTGTTTCACGGTAATTCAACACCAGCCCTAGCGAAAACTATAGCGAGTGGGTTGCAGTGGAACGTAGGTAACGCCGATGTAAAGAGCTTCAGCGATGGAGAGACACACGTTCGCCTTTGGACCCACGTGCGTGACGCTGACGTATATCTATTTCAGTCAACAAGCGCACCGGCAAATGACCATTTAATGGAATTGCTAATACTTGCTGATACAGCGAAGCGATCAGCAGCTCACAACATAACAGCCATCATTCCATACTACGGATACGCACGACAAGATCGTCGGCCAGACTTTTCGCGAGTACCAATTACAGCTAGACTCGTTGCAAACATGATACAGGAGGCAGGGATTAAACAGGTTATAACTTGTGATCTACACTGCCTACAGATCACAGGATTTTTTAATATTCCAGTAATTAATGCTTCGTCCATTCCAACCTTTCAGGCAGACATATGGACAAGGTTTGACGGAGCACATGATGTAGTAATCGTATCACCAGACACTGGTGGTGTTGCAAGAAGCCGAGCCCTCGGCAAAGCTCTTGATAACAACAATCTTGCGATCATCGATAAACGTCGACCTAAAGCGAATGAATCGGAGGTGATGAATATTATTGGTGACGTTGATGGTCGTGATTGTGTTATTTTTGATGACCTTGTTGACACAGCGGGAACGTTGTGTAAAGCAGCTAAAGCGCTGAAACAACAAGGCGCAACATCCGTGCACGCATATGCGACGCATGCAGTCCTCTCAGGAAAAGCGTACGAGAATATCAACAGCTCGGAGCTTGATTCACTGACAGTGTCTGATACGATTCCTTTGGGGCAACCATGTGATAAAATTCGCGTGGTATCTATTGCCAGTCTTCTTACTGAAACAGTTCACAGAGTAGCTACCGGAAAGTCTGTTAGCGCTCTGTACGATATGGTGTAAAATATGAAACGACTATTAATAATTGCGTTCCTGCTTGCTGGTTGCACAGGAGAGGGAAGCGGTAAAGATTATTGTAAGGCGACTTACGGCTACCCGGATACGGTGTTTGGTGACACAGGATTAGTATTGGAAGGAAGCCCTGCCGTATTATTCGTTTCGTTCCAAGAAATGGAAACGATATACACTAATGTCGAAATGTGTGTTGCTGATAACACAACACCAGGACCGGTTGTTCAATTCCGAAGCTTTACTCACGCTGGACTCGGAGGTGGGTGGGGGGTGTACGCTGCCGCCACACAATTAATTGTAATGAACACAGACATAGACTTCAATGTCCGCAACTGTTTCTCAGATCGGCAAGCACTAAAGCACGAATTTGTACACCACATTCTTTATATGAATGGACAGGAATGGGGTCATTCAAATGACGCATTTACTCGGTGTGATGCATTGGGAGTAAAAACCTGTAACGGAATTCCGTGTGAATGACAGCATCGCTCAAAGTGTTATTCTTTATAGTATTTTATTCTTTGCTGATGCCATGTTCGGCCGTTACTTCAGCTCATTATTTCATTACAACGTTTTCGTATTTTAGTAATGGTGGCGGCCCACTAATGTCATGGAACGTGTTAACAGAGCTTATAATCGCTGTTATAACAGCATTAGTCTTTGTAATAGCTCTACAAAGATCTCTTATGTATAGACGAATTTGGATGAATCTGTTTAAGCGACTGGATCGGTAAACACCAATTGGATTCCGTACGGGGATCGTTTGTACATAATGTTGTTCATACTTATATCCGGATCTGCGGCATCGTTAGCTGAAAACTTTTGAATAAAAGCAACTGCTCGCTCTAACTCATTGTCCCGAAGTCTAATACCAAGTTGAACACTCTTTACGAGCCGTTTTAGCACTTCCACCAATACGGCAGACGGGTAATTAGCCCCATTTACAGGACGATTACGAATATGAAGTTGTGCTGCAACATCAGTCCAATTCTTTCCAAACCAACGCTCCATTACTGCTGCGACCTCACTTTTGGTTAGTTGTTCTAGTTGTTGCAACCGCTCTGTTTTTACAGAATACACAGAGCGTTTCATCATCATATGGTCTTCTTGGTTTTTGTATTCGGACGCCTCTCTAAACTTAGGAAAATAAGGATTACCAAACTCTTGACTATCTTTCAGAGCCTTCACAAATCTCATATACCCATCATGTACGGAGGATTGTCCGGAGACCTTACGAACGTCTTCAGGTCTGTCTTCGTTGGCATATGCTGACGCAAAGGCGCCCGATCCCAGGTGTTTAACCTTTTTGTTTCGTAGAACGGATACATCATTAAACGCTAGTTTATGTTGCTTCGGTAACCGCTTGACAGTCTTTTGCTGAATTTCCGGAAATTGGTATTCGAATAAGTGTTTAAGTTTCATCACGAAGCCCACCTGCCGAGTCCATCATAATGTTACCAATTGTGTCCATAAAATCTGGGTCGTGGCGTTTATACAACTCGTTATAAATTGGATAGTCTTGGTGTGAAACTGCTGATGCCCAAAGTTCTGCAGATACCAATCGTTGCTGAGAATTTAGTTCGGCATGTCCATCGTGTTCATCCTCTTCGTCTGGTTCATACTGGTCTAGAAATTGGTTCCTGTCGTCAATAATCGCATCCCACAAATGATTAAGAATTCTAACATTCTCGCGCGCCCACTGAAGCAATTCTTGGTGAAACTCTGGTTTACTTTTGTATGTTCTGGCGATCGTCTCCACGTCTTGAAGCCAAACAGGTGTGTTTGTTTTTGCGTAACTCGTTTCAAGGATATGAGAAAGTTTCATACGCGTATTTAGCGTATTTGTGCAAACAATAAGTGATTGCTGATTTCCCAAATGATTTCGTTGATATTAGGCACGATGCGGGTTCTATCGGCGCCATAATATCCGGTTGTTTGACTGTCAATGATTTTTTGAACGATTGCCATTTTTGCATCATCATACTCAAACATACGTATAACACGGAAATTCTTAGACATTTCCCAATTATCCTTCAGTCCAGATACGCCGCCTCGCTCAATACCGAACGTAAACACATTGTTTCGATCAGCGTACTCTTTCTCTTGAATGATGTAAAATATTGTTGACGTTCTGATTACATCTTGTTGTGCTTCCACTTTCTCTGGTGGTCGATTACCAAGCCAATGCATCCAACTACGCCAATCGTCGTATACAATATCAGGTCGATTGGGGATGTCTTCGGGAATTGTGTCTCGGTTAGCGCGCACGTATTTGAGCCACTCCTTCTCACCACCTAACCCAAGTTTGTGTACCCACGCAGTTGCCTCGGAAAGAGTTCTCCATTTTTTCTTTGTATTATCAAACTCGTTTTCGTTACCAAGGAAATCATTCCAATCAGTCCACTCATCCCCATACGCACGGTTGGGATATCGAGGAATTTGTTTTGGTTTGTTTGCTTTGTGCCACTCGACGTATTGAGCGCGAGAGCCGATACACTCTGTTTGAATGAACTCACGGAGATCTTCGAACGGTAATTTGGGGTCTTTCTTTTCCTTCACCATGTGGATATTTACGGCAAAAAAATCAGCCCTCTACAATGCGAACCCACTCACCCTTTGAATAATCTTCCATCATAACCCATCTATACGGTAGTTTGTCATATGCCACAACGTCTTTATGACGGTTATCAAGCACAAAATCGCCTCTGTCCGTTAGCGCAATTGCCACTGCATGACCTTCACCTTTGCCAACACGGCCCTTTGAGTCTTCAACATAACATATTCCTATTGAAAGGTTCTCGCGCTTCCAGTCCGTGTTCTTAATCAACCGCGCAATCTTCGTTAGAGCATAATCATCACAATCACCCTGGCCCTTGCCCTCAATCACAGTCCAATAGTCGTCCTGGTCGTACAGTTGTGTATCAACCTTGTATCGAATGTCTTTGTTGACTTCTTTATTGACCTTGCGAAGATCAGCCCATAGTTCATCTGTTAGGGTTTGCATTATTCTGGACAGACGTCGTTGACGTCCCTTTCGCAGAACTCTTCGTACTGTCTTGGTGTTTTTACGGTGTCACCCGTATGAATTGTACCGGCTGTAGGCAGCGAATCCCCACCATTTGCACAAGATACAAGGAAAAATGCTGTTAAAATGACTAGTGTTCTCATTTGGGTATTTATATGATATAGTAGAGACATGAAAAAATACCTCATTTTACTGGTGTTGTTGTCTTCCTCTGTCGCTGCACAAGAGGAGGTGAGCCTTTTTGACTTTCTAAAAAATATGGGAATGTCTGATTGCCAAGTATTCCTACAGGAAGGCGACACATATTCAACTGTTTCTATTGAGGCTGCAAAAAATGGCGAGTGGGACGCAGCTTTTTATCACGACGAAAACGCATTTCATTCTTACCTCAAGGCTTTTGGACACTGTGACCTAGAACCGGACAATCGACAACTTGCTTTGTCGAGGTTAGAACTAAATCAGAAAAACGGGGATATATTGTCTTGTGAATATCATACAAGCGAATCACATAAAGCGTCTGTCAGAGCCCAACTCGCCCTCAAACATATTGAAGATTCCGACCAAGCTCTACGACACGCAAAATCATCAATCAGGTCTATCGATGATGCACTTAACTTTTGCTCGTTCGATAAAGAGCGGGTAAAAAAATTAGAAGAAATTAGAATCAGTGGAGTGAAGGCAGTCGCTCTAATTGAATACATGATTCAAGTTGAAAAAGATGGACATTAAATCTGGAAAAACATATCCAGCTGGAGCGTTGTCAAATTTTGCTCCGCATCCGTTTGTGTTCAGAGGACACGAAGTTAATTCTATGGAAGGGTTTTTGCAAGGGTTGAAGTTTAAGAGTGCCGAGATGCAACTTGAGATATTTAAGAAGGTGGGGGTTGGAGCGAAACGAGCAGGAGCGAAGAAAAATTGGCAAACAACACAAACGTTGTGGTATCAGGGCGAGCCAATAAAACGAGAATCAAACGAGTATCAGGATATTCTGGATGAAGCATACAACGCTATGTTTGACCAGAACGAAAAGGCACGAAAAGCATTGATCGCGACACAGAACGCTGTGTTGAAACATTCAATAGGTCGAACAAATCAAAACGAAACAGTATTAACTGTGCGAGAATTCTGTGGCCGGTTGATGAACATTCGTGATCGAATTAGGGCACAGGAATTCATTGAGCTATGAGCTTACATTGGATTGTACAAGGAACACCATACAAAGAAGTCGGTCACGCAAAGTTGGTTGAGTTGTTGAGACGCTTGGACGTTCCACACACAGATGTAAAGGTGGTGCCGTTTAGCCACGAAATTATCCCCGAACCTGATTGCGGTAAAGATGTAATTGTTATGGGATCAACAACACTTGCTGATGTGGCTCTAGCACGAGATTGGACACCAGGAGTGTTCACCAACGAACATTTTGATTATCGCTCGTATATGGATCATTATGGCATGCACATGTTGAACCATGATGCTATCATTTGTGAATTTGGTAATGTTAAATCACCATGGCCACAATTCTTTTTCAGACCGACTGCCGACTCGAAGTCGTTTCCTGGAATGGTTGTTGAAGCAGACAATATAGATGAGTGGGCAGATAAAGTTAGAGCGATTGAACAAGAAAATTACACGACAATCGATTCTAAAACACCAGTTGTTGTAGCACCGCTGAAAAAGATTCTTCGTGAGTATCGGTTTTTTATTGTTGACGGTAAAGTGGTAACGGGCGCTTGGTACAAACAAGGCGATCACCTCATTAAAGAAACAAACACAACCGATGCAGATGATTTTGCTCAGCGCATGGTTGATGTTTGGTCACCCGCTGAGGCATTTGTGTTGGACATTGCGCTCACTTCAACAGGATTTAGGGTTCTCGAGGTGAACTGTTTTAACTGCTCTGGGTATTATGCATCTGATGTTGAAAAACTATTTCACGCTGTGGAGAAGAAGTGGGGATGAACCTGACACCACTCATCGTTGCGTCATCCGTGCTGCAAATTATCATGTTTGTGTTGCTCGCACTTGGGTCAATTTACGAATCAAAATGGATGACCTTTAGCGCGCTTATTGCACTGATGGTTAGCCTGTTTATCAATAAAACTATCTTAGAACCCTGATTCTACGCGGGGTCTAGCTGTTGACTTCCGTGCCTAATAGGGTGATCATTCTCCTATGGATACAATACATTTAAGCATTATTGAGGCGGAGGCTTGTCTTCATAAAGCCACCTTTCCTTCATCCGAATGGAGCATGTTCTCTTCTTCCCTAATATGGGCTAAGATAAAGAGGAATATGAACTTCATTGAACTCAATCACTTTCGTAAGTGTTGGGAGGCAGCGTGAGTATCGAACAATTAAAAGTCTTGTATGAGGCTGTTAACACGGATCGAACTTTACTGACATTTGGATTGTTTATTGAAATGGTCGGTAAAGAAACAAACACACAAACTGTTCTCTCCTGGTTCAAGGAGTCATCGGTAATCCATTAGGAGAACAGTGTGGAATTTATTACAGGCGTATTTGCATGGGTCGGTGCTTTCTTTGTACTCGGTCCTATCTTTTGGCTGATTTCAGCCGTCATGTTCGGTTGGTTAATCTACCTCACCGAAGAAGCAGAAAATCATTTTCTCGCAGTTGTTTTAGTTTCCGTTTTTATCTGGATCGCATCCTCAGCAAACAGCATACCTTTTAGTCCGCTCGTGTGGTTAAAGTGGTTCGCCGTTTACATGGCCATTGGAGCAGGATGGTCATTTCTTAAATGGTTCTCTTTTTTACACACCACAAAAGACGAACTAAAATCTCTCAAACAAAACTTCTTTACATCCAAACGAAAAAATGGTGGTGTGCGAAATCCTACAGAATATCTTGTTGACGGGTTTGGCGACCGCAGTGGCAAGTTTACGCCCGAAGGCTTTCCGGAATTTGCAAGTTTTCTGAACGACAGTAACTATTTGGGAATTGGCAGTTACGGTCGCCGCTCTAAAGTAAGCGAGATTAAGACAGTTTCAGACGTAATTCCAAAAGTAAGCGACTTCTTCGGCCGTCTAACTAGCTGGATTGTTTGGTGGCCTACTTCCGCCTTTTGGACGATTCTGAATGATCCGATCCGAAGAATCGCTCGACAGATCGTAAACTTCTTCCGTGGTGCGTACACGAGAATGGCCAACGCAGTGTTTAGTAGTGAGGTCTAGTTTAAAACAATTCTTTGTTGTTGCCATCGTCGTGATGGTAGCAACACTTACAATTGAAACTAACAAATTAAAACACCGATCTCAGCAACTGCTAGTCGCAAGCACCGAGTTATACGATAAAGTTGTTTTAATGGAGGCGGTATACGATTCTGTATATCGTCGTCACCTCGACGAAGCATTTGTATTTGCTCCAAAGGGAAAATCATTATATCAGCTCAGGGGAGACGCACAGACGAGAGCACAAGAGTTATTAAACCTTCTTACAACAAAGCACAAACTACCTACTTACACCCTTCCTGGAATTCGATTTAGAGGAGCGCTCCCACGCGGAGCAGCGGGGACAGCTACAGTTTGTGAAAACCCCAACCGAATAATTTCTCTGAATGAAATATTGTATTATCGAAACTATAATGAGTTCATTTATAGCGTAATCCCTCATGAGGTTGCTCACGTGTTCACGTGTATTACAGGCGGGTATGTGGGAGATGAACACGGTGAAGAGTGGGAATCTGCTATGATTGATATGCATTTTCTAAATCCTGACGATGAAAAAACACACGAGTTAGACATGAATCCAGTATACAGATATCAGCTGGATTTATCGGAATCTATGGGCGAAATTGACTTTTAATCGTTGACATTAGGGTCAAAGTGGTGGATTATCGCCCTAACTGGAGATTTTCATGACTTTTACATTAAACGAAGAAGCATGTGTGATTTACGATGGATTCGATAAAATGGCACTCGGAATTGTGTCAGAAATCGATCACGAGTCGATCGTTATTGAAGATAGCAATTGGAATGGTTCAATTGCTCCAACAAGGATCATGTTTAATCAAATCGACGACCGTGTATCATGAAGAACGGATTCACGCTTATTGAATTGATGATTGTGATAGCCATCATTGGTATCTTAGCGGCCACCGCATTTCCAATTTACTCAGATTACTCAGCTCGCAGTCAGATTACAGAAGGTATTAATCTGACAGGCGCTGTCAGGGTAGCGATTGCCGAATCCTATTCAGAAACCGGAAGCTTCCAATATAACCTGGACACCGATATTCAAGGAAAATACGTTTCATCGGTCAACGTGGTCGGTCCAGTTATTACCGTTGAGTATGGTAACCTTGCTAAAGGAACCATATCAGGCCAAACAATTACACTAACGGCAACTACCAACAACGGAAGTCTTAGATGGGATTGCACGAGCGTAATTAAGGAAACACTGCTACCATCTGCGTGCCGTCTATGAACCGCACGTTTGTTATTCAGGAACATGACGCAAAAATCGCTGGCCTCCATTGGGACCTACGATTTGAAACCTATGGCGATACGGATGTATATGACTCTAAGCGGCCTGTGACAAACGAACCCCGTGGAACAGGCGATCGAGTTCTAAAAAGCTTCGCTGTTCCAAAACATCGCCTTCCTGAAATAGACGAAAAACTTCTTGCAATTCCCACCGAAGATCATCCCTGGGATTACCGTAACTTTAGCGGTTACATTCAGCAAGGATATGGTGAAGGTTCAGTTGAACTAAAATTTTGCGGAGAAGTCGAAATAATTGTTTTTAAAGAAACGAAGATTGAATTCAAGTACGACAATAAGCTGTATAACTTGTTCTACGTTCGTCCAATGAATAAGTGGATGATCACGCAGAAACAGGACCTGAACCAACTATGTCAGAGATTAAAAGGTGTTTAACCGCCCAGTGCAGTGATTCGATCTCCGAGTGTCTTAACAACACGATCAAACTCTGCTCTTGTTATAACATCTTCGTTGTTAACGCTTACTGACGTTGCTTGAAAATCAACATTATCAATTCCCGCTCCCGTCCGTGTTACTAGCAACCAATTCTTGCTAAGAGAATTTGCATCGTTCCTTATATCGAAAAACAAAGATCCGTTTTGAGAATAAAACCGATATACACCTTCATCTTTGTCGGCACCTAGTTCGTTAAAAATAAAGCCAGGAGCTCCACTGGAGAAGACAACGCCGGCATTAGCCTTTCCGCTAACAGGAAGTGTAAACTGGTTTCTAGTATTTGTTCGAACAACAGTAGAGCCAACAGAAAATGTCGTGACAGACGAAGGTGACCCTATACCACTAACCAACCCCTCACCGGCACGTACGTCTTTAATTTCCGGAAAGGGGGTGTTTGTCCAAACTGGTGGTGACCCCGAGAAAGTTAGAGTGTCCCCAACTTGAACATTTGAAAGAGACTCACCTACCGCGTCGAGCGCACGAGTAATGCGGTTATCCACAAAATTATTAAGCTCAGATTCATTTATCTGTGATAGTTTGATTGACATATTGGTATTTATGCGTTAGAATACCCAGTATGAGTAATGTTATCGATTTTGCGACTTACAAAGAGAGCAAGAAGTTTAGCCCGTTCGAAACGGACGTTTCTTGTGGTTGTGGTGAAAAAATGTGGCTCGCAACACATTACCATATCGACGAAAACGGGTATGACACAGCAATGCCAGAACAGGTATTGGTGTGTCGGATTTGTACAGCTTTAATACCTCTTGGAAAGGAAGAATGAAGATCACAAAAAAATCGGTTTATACTAACCGAGTAAACACAATGGAAGTCGACATAACACCAGAGCTCTACGAAATGTGGAAGCGGGGAGAAGATATCGACGAACACCTGTCGTACGACGAGCGTGAATTTTTAAACACTGGCGCTACAGCCGAAGAACTGGATTCTATTGAGGATGATGACGACGACTCTAGTGGAGCGAATCCAGGTCCATATGATTGGGAGTGGTAAAATGGCTAGTTGTGTAATGTGTGGATCGAGGATACCGGATAATCAAGGCAGCACGTCCTGTTCGATGTGCTATGGCGATATCGACCACGGAAAGGATGGTTATTATCGTGATTGGGCTGAACAAGTTGAACAACAACGTGAGCCGGAGCAAGAAGAACAACAATGAGTTGGAACTATAGGGTTTGCAGAGAGACATACAAACAGGGCGAAGGCTCCTGGCTCTCTATACGTGAAGTGTATTACAACGACGACGGAAGTATTTGGGCTATTTCCGAAAACGCTATGCCGGTCGTGTCTGAAATTGATGAAGATATCGACGAGAGTACCGCATTCAGAGAATTGAAAGCGGATTTACAACGACAACAAGAATGTACAAAGAAGCCTGTTTTGGATCTCGACGCATTCGAGTTTGCAGCACACTACGATGAAGAAGACACGGATTAACCTTAGATATCAACAACTTATAACTGTTGACCTTTGGTAATTACTGAGTTACCCTATATCCAATATTAATGTAGGAGACTACAATGAGTGAGAACGACCGAATCGCACACCAGCAAATACGAAATACTGGCCGCTTTAAAGTATTAAACGAAGACCAGGAAGATACAATTCGTACGTTGCTTGCTGGCCAGAATTTTTCTCTTGAAGAAGACTGTGAATCAACTCTTGAACTGCCGCAACTGAGGATAAAATAATGTGTCGAGAAATCAAACGAAAGACACCTTTCGCGCCCAAAGTTTTAACGACTGCTGAAAAGCTTAAAATGCAACAAGGCGTGTGCACTTCGTATAAGGTATTAACGACTGGAGAACAGAACCGACGTGGACTTGCTAGTTGGACCGACCAACATAAGCAGGCATGGGAATTGGATCGCATGGAAAATCCAGAGCCCTCCCGTTATGTTTTACGACCCGTGAAGTGCTAAAAACTGTTGTCCTTATAATGGGAAAATCTGGGTGTGGTAAAAGCACTCTGGAGCGGGGACTAATATACCAATATCCTGATACGTTTAAAAAAGTTGTTTCTTCAACCACTCGTATAAGGCGTCCTAACGAACTCCATGGGCAGGATTATTATTTCCTCACTCAAGACGAGTACGACAAGACCGATTTCATACAAACCACAAGTTTTGCTGGAAGGCGGTACGGGTCGTCTGTATCAGAATACACAACCCCACACGAGTGTCCAATCCTCTGTGTGGTGCCAGATAGTGCCAAGACATTTACGCCCATTCTCAAGAAACGATTCCCTGAGTGGAAAATATTCAATGTGTATTTCAACATCAGTAACAATCGACTAATTGCTAACATGAAAGCACGTGGTGACACCGATGAAATGATCTCGTCAAGGATTTCACAAGACACTCTTGACGAAGATTTTGAAAAATCCGGGTTGATTGCAGATTTTATTGTATGTGATGCCGATCTAAATGACAAACTTCCACTAACTGTGCGGAGATTCATGAATTTAAGCTGTTGACCCCATATATAAAGTAAGGTAAGGTTTGCTTGTGTTGCTAGTGGTAAGGCTGGGTAGATCGCCCGGAGAGATAAACAGCGTATTGAGCAGGGGGCTGGTTTGTCGTTTTACAGAATTATGGAAGGACGTTCAAAGCGGCAAACCAAGGTACTAAGTACAATGCATGAGAACGGTATTGGGTGTTTGCAGTCGTAAGATAGGAACTAACGTGCGCCGGCACGCCTTTCTTACCCTTCCGCCAAATTCGGTGTCAACATTTTAGTTGCCCAAACACCGATTATGATTAACGCGCCTTTTGGCGCGTTTTTTGTTTTTGGGCCATAAATAATTTGATATTGACAAATAATCGAGCGATGATGAGATTCAAAGAATATTTAATCGAAGAGCATACCAAGAAAAGTCTCCAAGAAGAGCTCATTCAGGGCGGTATTGCCAAAGTGATTAAAAAAATACAGTATTGGTTCGACTTCGGCGACAAGAATGTTGCGAAGCGAATTCAAGGACTAGAACAAGAGTTAATTAACGTTGGTGGTCCTCAGAAGTTTGCGATGCTCGTTCGTCGTATACCATCAGTCAAACATTTTCTATTGAAACACATCGACGAATTACCCAAAGACCTACACTACACAGCCACACTCATTTAACGCTTCTTTATATAACGAAGTATATTTTCGTACGCTGTTATCTGCCCGTCAATATTATCTCGAACATGCTGTGCTCTTCGCGTTGTTCGCGCGGCACGAATTTTACGTAGCTGGCTGTTAACGTAGACACGGACAGCTTGCTTATCGTCTTTAGGTGGAACTCTATCTGCCTCATGACCAACTCTATCCAGAAAGTTCATTTCATCCAACTGATATTTTTTCGATAACGTTTCCATTACACCAGCAAGCCCTTCGTGCAACCGACGACCCTCTACATGGTATCCGTGAATGTTCAGAACCTTTTCGGCAAACGCAGCGTCGTCCGTTGCTACCTCTATTTCGTTTACCTTATTACCTGACTTTAATGTAACACCAGCCTCTCGGATTGCCTCAACGAGTTCAGCTAGTTCACGACCAACCTTTGGTGTAGGACCAAAAATTAGTGTCGTGCGTTTTTGATATGGGGTCATTCCACATCATCCTTTTCAACAGCAAGAGCCTTAACTGCATCTTTGCCTTTCTTAGCGGACTTGTGGACGGCTAACTGCTCAGCCTCTTTCTCGTTGCCTGCAATAACCTTAACCTCATCAACCTTATCGCCCTCTCCGTTGAATACCTCAACGCGAAATTTGTATAGAACCTCGAGGCTCTCAAGTAGTGAACGTAGAAATTTCATTTAATTCTCCAAACCATGATTATAAAGTATTTATTGTAATTGGGCCGTAGTGCTAGGAATTGTATCCGCAATGCTAGTATGTTTATCTGGCGTGGGACTGAGAGGCCGCGGCATATCCCAGGTTTCTTCAAAACTTTTGCCGCGGCCTCTCACCTTTTTATAAATAATAACATGAAAATACGCAACATTCTTGAGGCAACCTACTTTAACAAGAGTATTGACTTAGCTGAAAATCCCAATCGTGAAGGATTCCAACAACAAGTCCGTGCAGCTTGGTTCGATAATCTTTTGTACAAAGGACAGAACGTACATCAGATGATATATAAAGGTGGAATAGCGAAGCAAGCGGAAGATTATCTCAGAAAATATAACGATCGTATGCGAATAGAAGATTTCGATTCCCAAGAAATCTACCTTGGTTATGTTCCTGACGACGATGTGTTCATTCAAGGGTTCGATACGTGGGCGGCAGACAACGATTCCGAGAACGACGATGACAACGGCGAAGAGAATTACCCAATTGAGGAAGCCGAAACATATAATACGGTACACTATAAAATAAAAGACGGAAAAGTCAGTAAATTTTTCATTGGCGGACTTGGGAGAATGATGTATCCTAAGACGCTCAGACATTTACATAGTGCATACCCATCATTACTAGATATAAGGCTGGCTTAAATTATGAAACTCTTTGAAGTCACGCAAGGAACATTAATTCGTAATAGTATTGGTCGAGTTGTAACGCCAAAAATGATGATTAATGTTCTTGACCGTGTATTTGGGCACAATTTTTCCATGGAAGAGGTGACTCCCTTTGTAAGACCATTTAATACTGCGATGCAAGACCTCAACCCGTACGACAACAACGCAGAAACTGCGGCAAGAAACATGTGGTCACGTCTTGACGCGGAACTTTCCCACAGAAATAAGCGATCTCTCCCGGATTCTTAGTTGACTTTTACCCTTTTGTCTGATAAGATTGCCCTATATTGGTAATTTACGGAGAAATACGGTGTTTGGTTCAAAAAGTTCGTCAATTTCAGATACAGACAATACGTTTATCGAGCGGATCGCTAACCACTTCAGAAAACCAGTCGAAAAATGCGATCCAAGCGAAATTCTCGTCGTTGAAATGGATAATGATCTTGATCTCAACGAAAACGATCGCCGTTTAATCGAAACATTACGCCTAGCGCACGAAAAGTGTGTTAAAAATACGCCAAAGATCGAAGCTGACGCATACAAATCAGTTCGGTTGAAGGTAAAATAAATATTCTTGGGAGGAGAGAATCTAGTGCTACCGTCCGGACGACGGTCAGTGTCCAACTAGTCGAACATTAAAGCCAGTGAAGGGAAAATTATCGCGAAGTGTCATCGCCTAAATGGGTATTGAGACGCGACGCCCCAATTAGAAAGGGAATTTGAACGAAGTACAGGATATAACTAGTCACTAGACTCTCCTTCTGGGTTTACTTGGAGAAAACAAATGTCAGAAATTGATGACTATACAGAAAAACAAATGTCACTCCTCGTTGAGGAACTAAACTTGATGCAGACAAAATATGACACACGATTGCTCGCCGCTTTGTTAGCTGGCCGAGCAGCAATGCTCCACGCTATCCTCGTTAAAGGTGAAGTGATCACAAAAGAAGAGGCTGTTACTATTTGGGAATTAGCGGGTGGTATCATTGAGCGCGGAAGCGACAACGATATAAAGTTCATGAAGAAGTATGACGAAGAAACGTTTGATCCGAGCACAGTAAACTAATGGACGCTCCAATCGACATGGAAGACTGGCTTCCTGAAATGGGTTGGGAATGGGAAGATTACGAGTGATTTGTCCTACGTGTAATGGTGAATCCGATTCCTTTTGTCGTAAACACGACTCGGAAGTGTGCTCTGAGTGCGATCAGTGGTGTATCAGCGTATGCTCCGACGAAGAGTGTGAGTTCTGCTCAACAAGACCCGAACGACCTTCTCAAGTCTTAGTGTTTAGTGAAGTTAACAAGATCGTTTAAGAAGTTTGAGGGTCCAAAATTTAAGTCGTGAATGCGCCCACCAGAATCTCCACGCATGTTGGTTAAACTACCCCACTTACTATAACTCTCTCGGTCCCAACCCTTTGCTGCTTTCTCAAAATTACCGTCCGCTGCAGCACGAAGCCTTTTTATCATACTTAGAATAAGTTGAGCAGATTCTTTTGATTCAACGGGGGAATGTTGCCCAACAAGCGGCTGAAGCATTCCGAGATATTTTTCTGCCTGAGCCTTCATGTTGTCTGGATCAATATCTTTGTAACCGGTTTCCGTCGTAGCACGGCTATCTGGGAACACATACGCAAAACTTTCAACATATTCATTATTATCAACAATGGTTTGTGCTAGGTCGGGTTCGTTTATAACCGCGTCATATGTTTTTTTACCAGACCCAATTATGTGAGATAGAAGATCGTTGTATCCATCATCGCCGACACCTTCTACGTGACCAGAAAGTACATAGTCGAGCTTTTTGTAGAACTTATCAAACTTTCGTCTTAGCCCCTCGGCCTGTGCGGGACTCACCGTTCTCATTAATTGATATTTGATTCGATCATAATTATGATCGAGATTCCAGTCAACCTTACTAACTATTCGCCAAAACTCTTCGTCGGAAGGGTTGGCTTGTTCGTATAAATCAGTTATGATGTTAGATAGACGCATATAGGTATTTATAAATGACTCATACAGAAAGGTATCGGAGAATTTTCGACCTTCTAAAGAACACTCCACAGTTCGCTTCTCCCCAGGATGGGATGAATGTGTGTTATGAGCGCATGCACGAGAACGAATACCGTCATTTTGTTGTATACGGTTCAAGGGGGTTATATGAATTTCACAGGTGTTACTGGCAAAGAGGTGCCCTCATCTCAACCATAGATCACACCACTTCCGCGGGTGAATTGTGGAGATTACGTCAATTAGCTGCTCAAGAAATTGGAAATTACGTGTTAAATCAGTGATTTATACTGTTGACTTTAGGGTCAAATAGTAGATAATGAGCATATGTTAAACAATATTAGCATTCTTACACAAGAGCAGCTTGACGACGCAGTCGATCAACTTGTTGAAGCCGTTGAAGAATATATGGAAACATATGGACACGACGCTGACGACGTAGACGATAAAATGATGATCACTGTCGCAGAAGAGCTTGGAGTCAACCCCACACCACAGGTGTTAAGCATTGTTGAATACAGAATTCAGCAGATGTTTTCCTAAATATAATTATGAAATTATCAACTCTAAAAGAAGCAGACACATCCTTTGTAACGGACGCGATGCCCGAACGTCGCGCAACATATTTCAACAAAGCCGTTGAGGATCTTCGCAAATACAAAGAGGAAGGCGAGCTCACAGCCACAGAATTCAAAGAAATGAAAGAGAACCTTAGTTACGGCCTTCGTGATGCTTGGGGCAAACTGGTAATGCAACCATTCATCTATCAAGGTAGGTACGAGAGTCTTCCTACAAAGGTAAACGAAATTATTGGCAATCTTAACATTCAACTTCACACGATACCCGGCACGCTAAAAAAAGCGAAGACAGCTCCTAATCACGAAGCAACCAGAGTAGCAATTAAATTTCTTGAGTCTCTTGTTGATATTTCAAATGATATCAAATCCCTTAAAGACAAGATTGTAAAGAAAAAGAAAGCTATCGTTAACGCCGAGAATAAAAAGACTGAAGAGACTCGGGTGATGATGGGTGATGATGACGTGCAGCGAGTTCGCTCCGCGCTTGAACAAATCACACAAGACTTGAAAGATGATTTGTATAACAATAACCTTAGTTGGTTAACACGAATTGTTAATAAGTGGGCTGAGCAGTACGATCCCGCTAATGAAAAAACACATCCATACGACTTCTATCGTAACAGCAATCCTTTTGCTTATATGATTCTGCAACGCACTACAAAGCGTGTGGGTGATTATCGTGACGAAAAGCATGTACTGAACGATGACTACAAAGCTACACTTGCGAAAGAAGCTAAAACGATTTCCGAAGACATGATGAACAAGTTTGTGTATAAGAACACATCCAAACTGGCTCAGATTCTTGTCAAAAAGGGTGGGTTGAAAAGAGTTACATTAAAGGGCGCCAGTACAGATAGTGGAACGGTAGAAGGAACTCTTTTCTTAGAATTCAAAGACAAGTCCTCCTTTATTGTAACAAGTGGTCTTGTTTGGTCCTACTCTAAAAACGGAACAAGCTTTGCTCGATATCCAACAACATTCCACCGAGTTGTATTTCCTGATGGAACTAAGATGCACGGTCGTGCATCCGAAGAAAGAATGAAAACTGAATTTGCAGACTACGGAGTTTCAAAATGAGTGACCCCAATTTCGTAAAAAACTTGTGTGATGGTCTTCCTGAAAAACTTCAGATGAAGATTAAGGCGGCCTACTGGCAGGGCTGCAACGATGGTATTGAGTACTCAAAGGCGTTTGGGAACAAGATAGATCGCCAAGAAGACAACGTAGTTTATTTAAAAAAACCGAAACACTAAGACCCTTGATTCTCACCCCATTTCCGTGTAACTTAATGATATGGGAACCCCAAAAGAAATTATATTTGACCGAACAGCGATTATTGCGTTAGTAACAGACGTGTATATTTCGGGATTTACCGATGGCCGTGAAACAGCAAATCAAAGACTACTTGGCGACAACCTTCTTACTGATGCGCTTGATAAAGCGGCACGCATTGCTGATCGGATTCAAAATGAGTGCTGATTTTTCAGATCTAAAATTTGATGACACAAAGAGTGATTTGTATTATCGATATGTTGCCAGAACAGACAAAAAACGATCATATCAATATATGATAACCCAGGAAGAAACACGTTTTAATTTTCATCGACACGTCTCGCGATTGATAAAAGACGGTTCCGACTCGTCCGGGCATACCGGAGAGCCGCACTCCTGTATGTCTAACTGGCACTGGAACTTATCTTGCAATGCTGCTCGCCGACTCAAGAAGTGGACAAAACTAAACGAGGAATCATGTGGTTCTTAGCTTGGTTAGCTATTTCGGTTCTGATATTAATATGTGTGATTGCAGCTTGGATTAAAATCTCTCTGTGGATAACAGGTCTGGGAATAGATGACGATAACAAAATTTGTTGGCCGTGGCGCGATAAATAATTTGCATGAGTCATCTCGAAGAAGTAAACGAAACATATTGGCAACACTTTAAGTGTGCAATCCGATTTTCTGGTATTTTACTTCGGATGTGTATTGTATGCGCTGTTCACTCATTATTTCCTGAGTTGTTTAAAACAACAGCGAGCACCCGATTATCAACGCTCCTTAGAGAAATGAATCGAAGTGAAGATTAGCTGGTTGGATACGGCGCTGTTGGAGGGGTGAAGGTTGTTGTGTATCGACACACCCCTTTAGTGATTCGAACATTATCAACCCAACCGTTCAACCAGTCAAAAGCGTCGCCGTTGTATGCTCCAATCCACACATCCGAGGTTGGATTATTGTGAGTTGGATTAGCATTGATACTTGTATCATCAGCGCCTATTTGCACACCATCCACGAAAGCGCGAATGACATTAGTTGCTAAATTTTCTCTACAGAATGCGATGTGATACCAAGTGTCTCCAGCAGGATTCCACGCTCTGTTTAATATAAACAATCCGTTTGATCCAGTTGACGAAGTGAATGCTTGTAGTGAATTGTTTCTATACCCCACCCACCAAGATTTTTGGTTACCAGCATTAGTCCACTGGTTAACAAAATTCATTTGAGCCGTTCCTGGATCGCCATTGAATCTCACATGGCATTCTATTGTCCATTCGCCGCTGCCAAATGCCCAATCAGCACTATCTGTTATGCTTACGTAATCGCTGTTGCCGTCTAACAATAGTGATGCTGTACCGAATTTCGATTGTGCTGTGTCTAATTGTGCTGTCGCATTGAATGTTAGTGTGTGATTGGATGTTGATTGATCGGTAGCAGTTGTCGCAGCATCGGCCCCATCAAATGGTGCAAGTAATACCACGTTTGCCCAGTATGGGTCAGTAATTACTGTTGATGGCAACTTAACTCTTGGTTTATAATTTCTAAACGGGGTTGTTTGTGGAACAAAATTTGTCGTGTATCTGCCTACTCCTTTTGTAACTCTCACCTCATCAATCCAACCCGTCATTCCATATATATTTCCGAGCGCATCACCTGCAGTACCCAACGTCAGTGTCTGAGCTGTGTAGTTCGTTGAATCTGCATAATCACTTCCCTCCTGTGTACCACCTACAAACAAACGAGTCGTGCCACTCACTCGCGATACTGCAACATGCTGCCACGTATCATTTATTAGCGCTCCAGTAGAAGCTGTGATTCTATCTGCCGCATTGTTATGGAATCGAAGAACGTTGTTGAGAACATATAACGTTGGTCGGTTCGTCAGATCACCCGTAAGTCGATGATCATAAAATACTTTTGAGTCTCCACCAGTACTCCAACTAGGGGATCGCACTCTTAGCTCAATTGTAAAATCGTCCGTACCAAACGCAAAGTCAGAGCTCGAAGGTACTTGAACATAATCCTGACTTGCAGGAGTATAAAGTGACACCT
>Ga0307379_10002295_pt1 | contig 28580 bp, 20 predicted proteins | sample UN2MG_FD_202237 | JGI IMG/M metagenome (GOLD analysis project Ga0307379, IMG submission 202237) | Soil microbial communities from Risofladan, Vaasa, Finland - UN-2 | ecosystem: Environmental > Terrestrial > Soil > Coastal area > Acid sulfate soil | place: Finland: Risofladan, Vaasa | collected...
GATTTTTCCCTAATGCGCTACCTCAATATAGATACTATCTAACGCATAAGGATTTTTATAAGGAAGAACTAAAATCAAAGATAATAAAAATTGCAAAAAAATATGGTCTTACCATTGAATTTGCATTCTAATTCCTCCCAGTCATGCTGAACTGAGCCTGCCCTGTTAAAGCTTGCTTGTACGGGGTCAAGTCGAAGATGCTGAGTTAGAACGAAGTGCACCGTCCCCAGCTCACCAATTTCGTAATTTCGTGTTTCCTGTAGTCATGATTTTTCAATTTCCAATTTCGTAATTTCGCCTATTATGTTATATTGTCTCATGTCTGCGGTTCTATTTTCTTCCCGTATGTCTCAAATCGTGATGAAACATTGGCCAAGAAGTATTAGCCAGGCTACTTGTTCCATAAATTGCATAAAGCGTTCCATCTCGCGAGCCGACATAGATTGTGCCATCACTGTCAATTGCCGGAGATGACCACACTTCTTTTCCTGTAGTAAATTTCCATCTTAGTCTGCCATCAGGACTTATTGCATAGAGATTGCTATCATATGACCCGACGTAGATTGTGCCATCATTACCAATTGCTGGAGATGACCACACTTCACTCCCTGTATTAAAAGTCCATTTTCCGATACCATCAGGCATTATTGCATAAAGCTTGTTATCGTCAGACCCGACATAGATTGTTCCATCACTTCCAATTGCCGGGGATGAATATACACAATCCCCTGTAGTAAACACCCATTTTTGTGTGCCATCGGAATTTATTGCATAAAGATTGTTATCAAGTGACCCGACATAGATTGTCCCATCACTACCAATTGCCGGAGATGAACGTATCCAGTTTCCTGTAGGAAATTCCCATTTTTCACTGCCATCGGGCATTATTGCATAAAGATTGTTATCAAGTGACCCGACATAGATTGTCCCATCACTACCAATTGCCGGAGATGAACACACATCCCATCCTGTGAAAAAAACCCATTTTTCGCTGCCATCAGGGTTTATTGCATATAGATTGTTATCGCATGAACCGACATAGATTGTGCCATCACTACCAATTGCCGGGGATGATTCCACACAATATATTGTAGCAAATGCCCATTTTAGATTGCCATCAGAATTTAATGCATAAAGTGTGTCATCACTGGACCCGACATAGATTGTGCCATCACTACCAATTGCCGGGGATGAAAGTACCCAGTTTTTCGTTGCAAATGACCATTTTAGGCTGCCATCAGAATTTATTGCATAAATGTTGTTATCAAGTGACCCAACATAGATTGTGCCATCCAAACCTATAGAAGGTGAAGAATAAACATTGTCACCTGTTTTATACCCCCATTTTAACCTATCGAGTTCTTCCTCAGGTCCTGTTGTCTGTTTTCTACTGCAGGAAATAATAAGGAGAAAACCAAAAAGGATAACAAAAATAGATTTCATCAACACAGCAGCATATCTTTTCTCCATCTATCCTCCCTTATTTAGTGATTTTGTCTGTGTGTCACACGCGTTCTTCTTGTAAACTTTCTCCACTTTTTCACTTCGTCATTCTGAGTAATCCATTCCATATTGACCCCGTTAGATGTTTACTATCTAACGGGGTTGACTAAGGAAGAATCCCGTTTTCAGGTGATAGGAATTAGATATTCAATTCGAAATTTCCAATTTCGTAATTTCGCCTTTTTTGCCACTGATTTCACAGATTAACACTGATTAACAAAGTATTCCAAGGTTTTAACGAATCCAACCAATAAAACCAATTCAACTCTTGCCTTTTCGCTTTTCAGGTGTTAGGTGGCAGATATTATGTCTGTGGTCTTCGGTCTTATGTCTCATGTCTGCCTTTCTGATTTTCCATTTTTCCAATTTCCCAATTTCGTGTTTTCTGCCGTTCATAATTTCCAACCCTTCGGTCCCGAGCTCAGGGTCGAGGGATTTCCCAATTTCGTGTTTGTGTTCTTTTAAGGTAACTAACATATCTCATTTCTTGATTATAGACCCTGGTTGTTTGCACATAGTATGAAATTCCTTGATTGTATAATTCTTCTGCTTGGTGATTGATTTTAGGAGTTGGGGGTGAAAGCTCTTCAGCAAGAAGCGGGGAGAAAGAAAGAATACAGTAAATAAAAATGAACAATATCAACAATATTTTATGAACAATCAAACAAATCTCCTTATAAAAGGCAACCTGCTAATGTTTTTTTATTCGCTTTCGATTTCTGTTTCATATTGTTTTAATATAGAATAATCTTTGTGGTATGTCAAGAATTTATTCCTTTCTCTATTCCCTAACTGTGTTGTTTTAGCATCTCGTTTTTTACCTGTCATTCTGAGTATGCAAAAAATATTGACCTTGGAAGAATCTCGTTGTTAGGTTGCGGTCGTAACCTACCTGTTTTGTTTTTGCTTAGTGTAAAGGGGGTAAGATGAAGTCCAAATTACCCCTTTAGAGTTTCAGTACCCACTTTTTGGCAACATTGCATCCTGCACTGAAAGTTAGAATTGGAGCTAAATTTCAGTTTTCAGCCTGACCCCATGACTTCCTTGTTTTCTTATTTGCATTGCTTATACCCCGTTTCCTGTCTCTAATATAAAATTCATTTGCTATAGTATCGAATATTTTGTCCTTTAACTTTTTTGCAATTTTATCAATTCTTTTTCTTATCGTACTGATTTCGGGAACCCTTTCACCTCTTTTGCTTTTGCTACCAATATATCTATGAATGGCTTCAGGAACTAAGAGATAGTTTTCAATTTCCTTGAATTTCCAAATGTGGAGCTGTACACCACGACTCCTTGCATCATCATATCGATCTGCAATCTCTGCACCTGTATGGTAATCAGAATCAAGTAAACAATATGTCACTATATCTTCTCCCCCTGCATTTTTTAAGAACATCGATGATCCAACAACATAATTCCACCCACCCCAACCACCTATGGACATATGTGGGATGATATCAAAGGGAATGTCACTTCTAGGGTGCAAGACATCCTGAAAAAGCTTGAGAAATTTCAAATCCTTTCCTTCAACCAGAATGAATCGCTTTGACAACCAAAGCCTTGCTAGGTAAATATTGTGGATGCTACCTATACGATCAATTACATTTTGAACCGCCGATAGGGAGTTTACAAATCTAGATTTCCTGCTGAATCGATTTGCAATCAGAATATCCCCCGGTTCAACCTCCGCCATAATCTCAGTGGAATGGGTTGCTATTATTATTTGGGGAGACCGACCCCGCAAAAATCTTATTAGCTTTCTTTGGAGATCTGCATGCAAATATACATCTGGTTCATCAAGTATAATAGTCATTTTATTCTGCGAATAGGTCAAAAACCAAATTATCTGTAACCACATTTGGAGACCGTGTCCCATCCAGCTGACTTCTGCAGCAAAGGCGTCATCTCTAACAATAAGAGCAAGTTCTTCTCCTGGAAATTGGCCGCGACCTTCTAGAGAAAGAACTTTTAAATGTTTCCAAGAACTTTCAACGAGTTTACAGAAGTCAGCGAAAAAGTCAGAATAAAAAATGCTTAGCTGGTTTCTGAAGTGAAGTGATGAAAGCGATGAAGCAATTGCACTGCGAACATAACCTGGTGTAAGAGTTCTTTCTAAACGCGAAAGAGGACCAATCTGAGGTAATATGCCGATTGTAGGCAAATAAGTATTTGACGCTTTACCCCTTGTTTTTATAGGTTTTCCAGTTGAATCAAAAATAACTGCAAATATTTCCCCTTTTTCCCCCAAATATATCTCAATTTGCTCTCCGCTATGGAACAGTGCCTTTATTATTGCTGGAGGTTCTGAGTATTCGAAAAACATGGTGTTAAAATTTATTTCCATTCCCTTCAACGATGGCTTAATTCCCCTCAGGTTTCGGCGGATATCCAACCACTTTGGAACTTCGGAAAAATTGATATGCCTGTAACGTGCTGCAACAATGGAAACTAGACGAAGTGCCTCTACTATTGTAGATTTCCCTGCGTTGTTTGGACCGACAATAACAGTAGTGGTATGAAAATCCATTAAATTGTCCCTGAATCCCCTAAAATTTTGAAGTTGCAATCTTTTAATCATGATTTCAATATGTCAAAAGCTCATTTACTGTTAAGTATCTTTGTGATAGTTTCATCATTTTGGAAGTCGCAGTGCACTGTTGCATCCTCGGAATTCATTAAAGCTCATTAGAAGAACGCTATCAAAAACAATTCAGTATGTCAAGGAAATTGAAAACTTCTTTTTCCTCTGCGTCAAGAGTCAGAAGTGTCAAAATGTCAAACCCCGTCCCAACTCATCCAACTCATTTCATAGCTGACCCCGCTTGTTCCCATTTTTTGATTATAGACCCCGCTTGTTCCACATTACCTCTTTTTACACTATTGAATTTCAGTTGATTCTTTAACTGCCTGTAGATAACATTCCTCAATACCTCTAAAAGGCTTTGAGAACCATTCTTGAACATAACTTTCACTTATTTCTAACTCAGTATTCCCCCTTACATTCTCAATTGGAAACTCAACTCTACGAGCTTCTATTCCGTTAATGTATATACCTTCTACAACCTTAAGAATTTGATTTACTCTTTTTATACCCATCTCCTTAGCTATTCTACCAAGAGGAAATTTAATAGAGTCATATTTTTCTAGTAAAATAATCCTTTTTCCAACAGGAGGAATTTCAGGATGTGAACAAAAGAAAATATTGCACATAACTTGTTCTTCGGGTAGTGTTAAAATATCCCATTCTAACGGAGCCTGAAGATAAAAAGAAGTAACTAATGTGTCTTTCTTGCTGTATATATTAATTTTTAATTGTGATCCAATAATTTGAATTGAACGAGTGTTTTCATCTCGTTTAGCTAAAATCTCAAATTTTATCTTTAAATCTGTAAGTATTAGTCTTTCTTGATGTAATCTTTTTAATTCACATGATTCTTTCCGTAATATAACTATATTTACTACACCAAGTGCGGTAATTAATATGCTAACTGCGTATATCAGAACTTTTCTTTTTAGTGAATGTATCTTCCTTAGGATTATTGATTGCCACACACCAAATAGTGAGATTAGTATCCCAAAAATTATTAGTAAAACACCAATAACCATTTTCCTTCCAATAAACCTCTACATTAACAATACACAGTCTATTCAGAAATAATACTTTTCATCGCCGAATGTCAAATGTGGAAACTTGACCCTCATTTTTGAGATTTACGGATATTATAATATGATATCCGTAAATTGTCAATCGGATAATTTTGATGTGTCAAAGCCAAATGACAATGTCCTGTTTTTTTTTCTATATTTTTTTTACTTTCTAAATTCACAGAGCCTGCCCTGTTAAAGCTTGCTTGTACGGGGGTAAGTCGAAGATAGCGGGTTATATCGATGGGCACCGACCCAATTCACATGTTAGTTTTTGTTTAGCGTCGTTGTTTTAGAATTCCTTTTTGCTGAAGTTGCCAAATTTTCCCAGATACCTGACCCTGACTAAGTTTGAGTTTCTTTTGAATTTCGGGGCCGGTCTTTCCTTCTTTGTACAGCTTTATTAGGCGTTTCTCAAGTGATTCGGTCCAAATTGATCTTTTTGAAGTTTGCTTGTGCTTTTTCGTGCTTTTGGGTTCACCTTTACCTTGGTTATTCCCCAATGGCATTGAACCAAACTTTTTCCTAAATATAGCCCATTGCTTTTTTTCTTCTCTCTCTGCCACTTTTCCACATCTTGTTTGCTTTACATCGAAATTCAGTTTATTTCCATGTTTGTAATAATCATAAACAGATCTACTAGCCCCCCCTGGCTTTTACCTTGCCACTTAAATGGTCTTTTAACCTCTTGTTTACTCCATCGCCACTTTGGCTTATATATAGAACATTGCTTTTTCCTTTCGGATAATTAAGCTTGCCCTTCGATAGGTAAATAGTGTACGCCACAAACTCTCCCTTTTTCATCTAGAAATTTGGAAATCCCTTTTTCAGAGAAGTTATATCTCTTTCTTTTCCCCATTTTTCCTCCTCTCGTTTGTTAAGATTAGCAGGTAAAATCGATGAAGCTTATCTTCCGTGAACTATTTCTTAGCTTTTCGCATATACAATCTGATATCTATCACCCCTTTCATTATATGCTGTGGCAAAATAGCTGTTTATATTCCTTTTTTTTCACTGTACTCTACTATATAGAAATTTTGTAATGATGTCAAACAAAAAAATTCCTTAGCAAAATGAAAATGTCCTATTCTATTCCCATATTTTTTAACTTCTTAACTTCCTAAAGTCATAGAGTCAAGCACCGTCCCCACTAATATGATTATTAAGAGCATACTTTACTAATCTTTCGCATTCTTCAAATGGTATATTCTCTATTGCGTTAATTATATTTTCTGGATTTTCGGCTTTATCAAATTTATATAAAGCATTAGCGATGTGGGGATGAAAAGCCCAATCATAAGGGAAAATGTTTCCTTTCTTCCATAATATTTGATACCCTAAATACCCCATTACTTTTTACACAAACCTTTTCCTTATCTAACGTGTAATGTGAAGATGTATCCTCCGAAGCTCCTGTCCACCGAAGCTTTAGCGTAGGGTGTCCTAACCCTATTGTACGACACCATTTCCCCTGTATAAACTTTGACAAAAAAATTAGAGAAAACTTTTTTCTTTAATTTTTCCCATTAACTTTAATAAATCACTATTTGTCCCCTTTTCCAAACATCTATATTCTTCAAAATCTCATCGCGGTGAATGGGAGCCAAATGCAATTTAAGTTGGATGAATTTCTCAAATTTTGCAATCACAAACCTTATACTTCTTGTTTTCGTTAACGTTTTTAGAGACATATCTAAATACGAAGACTTTGTGTTGATTAAAAGAGACTCAAGCCAGATTAGTTTTATAAAATCAGACAAAACATTTAGAGTCGAGTCTAAAGTGGTATTAGGAGACTCCATTGTCTGAAGTAAAAAAGTTGTTTCTTCTGAAGTGGAATCAAAATTGCTCTTTTTTGCTGAGAAATAAAGAACTTCTCCATTTACAGGTATAAAGGTATATCTACTTAAAATTAGAGTAATAATTGCCTTATTATATTCTTCCTTTGAAATTACATTCTGATTCAAAACTTTTCCAAGTAAAGCATTGATACAAAATCCTTTAATTCCATATTCAGTAAAAGCTAAATTCCGAAGAGAACCATCGTCACTGTAGAGAGTAAGCCGATTTTCTTTTGCAATTATTAATGAATCTAACGATGGTCCTTCCATCATGTCTCGAAGCCTCCTATCAGAGGATGAGAGTGGACTTCTGAAACCAATAACTTTGGATTCATTTACTATGAAATCTTTTATTTTGTTTAAGAAATTGATTTCTTTCTGAACAGCTTCGGGAGAAGCTTCCCACCTTCTATACTGATCTTTATATTTTCCAATCGTCATACGTCCCCTTTTTTCTCCTAACTCAAGTGAACTTATGGTCTGTGTAATTTTATCTAAAATTGATTGTGCTACATAGATATTTCGAAATAATCTGGAAAGAATATTTAAACAATCGAGATGAGCTAAAGTAAACAACCCAATGGTATCGGGAATTACTTCAGAAGTAGAATTTACTATTTCAGCTTCTTTCTTTTGCTCTTCAACTGTTCCAGTTGCACATCTTAAATATAAATCTGGGGTGGTAATCAGACCTTGCCAACAATCAAAAAGGGTTCTTCCAAGAAGATGAGACACGGTTCCAATAGGAAATCTGCGTTGCTTATATAAATCCGTTACCTGAGATACTCTCTTTGCGTTTTCATCTAACATCTTAAAGATATTTTTTAAATTCTTACCTACTTTTATTTGGTATAACCCTTCCTCTTTAAAAAATTGAAGATTGAAATTCTCAATACTATCTTGAAATGCCTTAACATACTTGTTTTTTATCTCAAGAATTTCTATCTTCTGTTCTGAATAGGGAGGTTTTCGTATTTTTATTCTATCTCCTGCTTTGTGCCTTAATAGCTTTTTACCAAACTCATCTTTCACGGAAATTTCATTTTGTATTGTTTTATCGGAATCCACCAATATATAGCATTTTTCATTTCCATTAATTTTTAACTTTATCCAAGTATCCTTTTCTATCATTGTAGGACTCAACCATTCATCCTCATCTCTGGATAGGAATATATTGATATAGGCGAGATGTATTTGGGGATTATTTGGAGCTGCTTTGAGTGCATTATACCCAGGATCAATTGATTCTCGTTTCTTTCCTACGAAGTTAAAAATTTCTGCTATTGTCATAAGGGATGTTGGATCACCTTTTACTTTATCCTTTATCTCGGAAAGGATTCTTACAGATTTGTTTCGATTTCCTAATCGAAATTCACACACTCCGCATCTTAACTTATGAATATATTTATCAGGTTCAATTTTCGCCAGTTTTGAATACAACCCACTTGCATTTTGTAAATTTTCTAATTCTTCCTCAATTGTTGCTTCAATTTCAGAGATAACTTTTGTGACGCCATTTTTTCTTCTGATATTTCTGCAAATATCTAGGCATTCTAAATAAGCTTCCCTTTTATTAGATGAATTATAGAGACAGATTAAATAATTCTTTAATGTATTATTGACAATATTGGGGTTTACGATTTGTTTATAATAAATGATTGCGTTGTCATACAATTTTTGTTCAAGATTATAATTTGACAGATCTAGTAAAACTAATTGTTTTTCAAAATTACTGGCAGATTGAAGTGCTTTTTGAAAATAGGATTCAGTCTGTTTAATTTCACCCTTTGCCCAGCTGCATCTTGCCAAAGCCATAAGAATTATAGGATTGTTAGGAAATCCTTTTTGAAGATTCTTCAACTTGTTCTCAGCTTTTGAATATTGTTTGTTAGCAATATAACATTCATTAAGTGTAATCATCAACAATAAGTTTTCTTTACTAACTTCTTCATCGGGAAAGTGCTTCTTTATGATCTTTATCGCCTTTTTCGGTTCTGCTGGTTTTTTGCTAATGTAGGCATTTGCAATTAGCGTTAGAACCACAACTAGATTGTCACCTTTTTTTAATGCCTTATGCCAACTACTTATTGCTTCATCATATTTCTTAAGCTGAAACTCAGCAATTCCCTTATTCCTATATGCTATTGGATTGTCTGGGTCTGTAATAATTGCTTTAGTACTATCATCAATGCTTCCATCTAGATTATTAAGTCCAATACGAATAACAGACCGATTTACAAGAAGATTTGCTATCTTTTGATTATTTTCCGAATTTCTCAAAAGCTTAAGAGCTTCCGTATAGTATTTTCCAGCCCTTTTAAGATCCCTTTTCTTACTCACCGAGATAAGCCAAGGAAGGGAATTTATTGAAACAATTGGTTTTAATATAGACTCTCCCAAAAGCACTAAATAATCTGCTGCTGATGGATCTAAGTGAATAGCTTTTTTAAAATACTTTGTTGCACTCTTAAAATCGTCTTTTTTATAAAATACTAAACCGAGAGTAAAAGAGCATTGGGCATTATTCAACAGTTCTCTATTGAATCCCTTCCTTCTCTTATGCTTGAATAAATCTACTGCTTCATCATAATCGTTAAGGACTGTAAGCAGATCTGCTTTGACGCATACTGCATGAATATTCAGTGGTTCTTCATCTAAAGCTTTTTCAATATATTTAAGTCCATCCCTGGGTTTACCTTGAAACATCTTGGCAATTGCCATGTTAGCAAGTCCCTTTTTATCATTTGGTAATAATTCATGGGCTAATTCAAAATACTTCGCTGCTTCTTTCTCGAAACCAAGTTCCCATTCACAACAACTAAGATTAGTATATGCTCTAAAACTTATTTCTGGAGAGAGATTCTTTTCCTTTGATAGGTCATTAAGAAGTTCTTTATAAAGATTTTTTGCAGTTTTAGATTTTCCTTGATTAAGTATTTTCTTTGCCTCGTCAATTCTTTTCGTAAACTGATTTTCATATTTACCTCTCCAATCATCAGCCTGCGCGGTTGGAGAAAGTAACATTTTCATTTCACTGATAATGTTAGTTTCTGCTTTCTCAATACCTTTCTGGGTTTTCTTATGTTCTTCAAAATTCTTTTTCGCAATCTCTTCTTCCCGTTGAGAATGGTGTAGAAGTCCTTCACTTGATTTTAGAAATTCTTCATTTAATTTAATGAAAAAGCATTGAATAATTTCTAGTGCTTTTTGAGAAGATTTACTCCCATAATAAAAATCAGTTTTATTAACCAAGGTCTTAGATAAGTCTTTAATATCTATATCGCGATTTCCTTTCAAAAACTTTTTGAGTTCATTTTGTGTCTTTCTATCGTCTAACCATATTTCTAATGTTCTATCCAAATCTTCTATGTTAGTATATTCTTCAGTTGTTCTTGAAATAGCCAATTTTATAGGATGGCTTTCCTTTAATTTGGAAGACCCTTTCTTTGTCAAGAGTTCCAATATCTCTACAATAATATTTGATGCAATACTTACCACTAATGGATCTAATGGCATTTTATTACTCCTATTTTTTGACTAATTATTACAAAATTTTTTAAATTCACAAGTAAAAACTATCTTTTCAGGTTCAAGGAACGAAGCCATATATAGATTAAGCTGAAAAACTGAAATTTAGACCGCTTTATTTTTTTTAATTTCTTCAAATTCTGCTTCTCTAATTTGTTGCTGGCAAACTGCTCCGCTTAAACTCCTCGTTACATTTATATAACTGTTTTCCACCATCCTTTACATCTTTCTGTGAATTTTAATTGGCCTTCTGTAATTTTCTAAAATTTTAAGAACAATGTTTATAATAGAAATTATTGCATCAGCTTCAGTCCAGGATGCCTCTAACACTCCATGAGCATATTTATTTCTAAAAACACCATATAATCCAGAAAGTAAATCTCTCATTGATTGAAGTTCTTTTGAATCTACTGAATTCTTGAGAACACCTTTAGTTCCAAAGATTTGATTTACTAGTGCCAGACCATCATCATTTTTTGAAAGATGAAATTTCTTACGTAAACGTTCTGTCAAAAGTATAAAGCTTTTTCTTATTGCTGAATCAAATTCTAATTTATCTATAAGTTCTCCTACACTACGATTTAATTCTTTATCATAATACTCACCTTTTTTAAGCCATTCCTTAAAAAGAAGTTCTAACTCATCTAAGTCTCTCTCACAAATATCGTCTATATCACTTTTACAATTATATATTTTGCCATCTCTTAACCACTTCTCCATCCATGCTATATGACGTTTGAGTTTTGTTTCATCTCTGATTTCCGCTGGAAGAAGGCTTAATAGATGATGACATTTGCTTGCAAGATTTTGACAGTCTGCCAATAATTCCTCAGGCTTGTTATCCGATTCAAATTTTAATCTTAGAGTAGTTGCAAATTTGTTTACTCTTTTGAATTCCTCATTTATACTTAATAAGAAGAAAATCATTTTTGTCTACTCTACTACCTGCTTTAATTTTTTCAACTTTCCATTTTTATCAACAAGAAAATAGATAATTGCACTTTCTTTTAATTACAGTTTCCCCTAAATGCCATTTGCATGAGGGAGTTGAAGAGGTTGGATAGTTGTTTTTCGGATTCCCTCTGTTTATCTTTTAGTTTTTCCACCTTTTGGACAAAATTCATAAATTTTACACCGCCAATTTGAAAATATTATACAAGTCTAAATCCTAAACATTCCAGAATTTCAGGTGTCCGACTATGAAATAAGATATAACTGACCAACATACTTGAATTAAGAATTCCATAAAGCCTGTTCACAGTTTTAACCAAATTCTTTTATTATTTTAGAATACGCACCGTAATAGATGCGGATTCAGAATTAAATTTATCAATAGAAAAATATTAACAGAAATTAATTAGTTTGTCAATGAAAAAATGTGATTCTGCGGTTGACTGACCTGAGGGCAGTCTAAAATCGTTACTGAACCACAAGGTCGAAGGGTCAAGGAATTAACAGAATAGTCGCTTTCTCTATTTTCGCATTCTTTGTTGTCATTCTTGCAACTCAATGTCACACTTGCGAAAGCAAGAGCCTGAATCTATGCGGCGAAATCTATTATGTTTCTTATTCTGGATACCTGCTTCCGCAGGTATGACGCGTGAAGTGTGCACCTTGCTGCACGAAACAAGCTTCATTATTGCTCCATTTTCTTCTTCAGTCTTTCATCTCTTTTTACGAGGTCGTCTGCTCGGCAGAATTCCCAACCATACCCAAGTTTTTCTTTCAGGTGTTCTAATATTTCCACCGCCTTATTGAGTTGTTTGAATGTATGTTCGTACAGTTTTGCCAACTCTAAGTAAGGAAATGGTTCAAGCGGGGTTTCATCTAATAGTTCGAGCCATAATCTTTCTGCTTCGTTCCATCTTGATTTTCTCTTGAAAATCAAAGACAGGTCTCGTTTTATCTCGAATATGAGCGGAATGTCATCCGTAAACCTGAGTGCTCTTTTCATAAGTGTTATGGTTGTTTCAGTGTCTTTTAATTCATGGGTCAATCTTGAGATTGAATAAAGCACTTCAGGAGTTTTTATTTCTTCTATTCTCTCAAGCAGGTCGACAAAATATGCGAGTAGCCTAAGCATTGAGAAGACATCGATTTCATTATGTTTTATAACTTTGTTTAAAAGAGAAACTTCTCCCGTTCTCAGGAAATTGAAATATATCTCAGGTATTAAATTGCCCGCAATGTCTCCAATTCTCGGTGTGTCAAGAAGTTTCTCTTCGAGAGAAGATAGGGAGCGGTCCTCAAAACTCCTTTTATACACGCGCCTTGCTACATGTAGGAGGTCGAGATGCAGGTTGAAAAGCGGTTCAGTAAGCATTTGTAACCTGAATCGCGAAGTGAGAAGAGGAAGGTCGAAGGATTTTCCATTAAAGGTTGTTATTGAATCGAAATTGGCAAGAATGGATGATAATTCCGTAAGAAGAGCCTTCTCATAAGGAAGGTCGGGAAGGAAGAATTGTTTTATTCGAAATTCGTCGTTATCGAGATAGCCTATACCTATGAGAAATGCAAATGTGCCGACGCCTCCAGTGAGTCCCGAAGTCTCTACATCAAGGAAGACATTATTATCGAGTTTAAAATTCTTGAAAAGTTTTTCTTTTGTGAGCAGATGAATCTGTTCGATATTTTCTCCCAGGTAGTCACTCTTTTTTAACTGCTCTTTAACAAGGAATCTACCAAATGCGTTTTCATTCACCTCCGCACCGAAATACTCGGCAAGTTTATCTATGTCCTTAATCCGTTCCTGCTCTTTTATTTGTTCTCTCTGCAGGATTCGCAATTTGGATATTATCTTTGATTTATCCTCTGTGGATGCAAGTTTTTGGTTTTGATTTATTTCTCTTTTTAGTCTATCTAACTTCTCTTTAATATCCATTTTAGGTCTTTACACTTTCTGGCTGTGGAATTGAGCCTGTTTTTGAAAGTCCTATCTTTATCAGGATTGGGCCAATTAACTCATATACTATTGTTGTTGCAACAATAGTGCTGAAGATTGTATTTCCTATTTCCGGGAAATTTGCCTTTGCGATTAAGGCGACTCCAAGAGCAACTCCAGCCTGGGGAACGAGACCCAGACCGATATACTTTCTTATTAGCTTTGGGGTTTTGCTAATCGTGCTCCCCAGGAAAGCACCTGTGAACTTTCCAATAAGCCGCGCAAAGAAATACGATATTCCTGCGAGTCCTATAACGCGCAGAGATGCAATCTCAAGGTTTGCACCTGCAAGAACAAAGAAAAGGAGATAAAGGGGTGACTCAATATCCTGGAGAACTTCAAAAAAAGTTCTTGAAGTAACTCTAAGGTTTACAAGAGTTGCGCCCAGAGCCATCGTTGTGAGAAGGACGGAAAAGTGCAGCCACATTGCAGCACCTATCGAGAGAAAAACGAAGCTTAGTGTGTATATCTCAATTTCCGTATGTCGCTTGAAAAACCTGGAGAAGGTTGCAAGGACAAAACCGAGAAACCCTCCCAATAGCAGTGCTCCTGCAATTTCAATTAGGGATTTAATAGAGACCTTTATTATGAAGAGTTCACTCGAATGATGAAGGAACAGAGCCTTTGCAATAGCAAAGGAAAAGGCGAAAATGATCAGGCACCAGGCATCATCCATTGCAACAACTCCAAGAAGAATTTTTGTAAAGAGTCCTTTTGCTTTAAACTGTCTTATTACCATTAAGGTTGCAGCCGGAGCAGTAGCTGAGGAGATGGAACCATAGAGAAGTGATATGTAAAGCGGTTGCCGTAAAAGGAAATGGAAAACAAGAGTTACAATTATCCATGCACCGACCGCTTCAAAAATAGAAATCCATAGTACGGGTTTCGCTATCTTTTTAAATTCTTTTAAGGAGAAGTTTCTTCCAATAGCGAATGCAACGAAGCCCAGGACGATATTTGAAATAAAACCCGTTGCGGCAAGTATATGTGTGTGGACAAGTCCAAGAAGTTCTTGACCAATAATAATTCCAAGTATCAAATCACCAGTAACCTCAGGAAGTCTTAGTTTGTTTACTAATTTGTTTGCGATTATTCCTGTTAAAAAAATGATTCCAAGACTTAGTATGATATTCATTTGGGACTTAGACTATAAAAAAATTCATTGAAAGTCAAGATATATTTTCAAAACGAATTTCCCTTTTTTCTTGACTTTGATATTTTAATTGTCTATAATTTAACTGTGAAAACAGTGGGGAATACTAAGAGAGGGGATTTTAGACCCGGAATTGGACTGAAAACGAAATTTTCTCTGTGGATGATTCTCTTTATCATCGCTGTTATGGCTGTTACTTACCTTTACTATTCTTACCAGGTAGGTCATAGGTTGACCAGAGAGATCAAAAAAAGAGGGGAAACTGTTGCAAGAAATGTGGCGGCGAATTCCCGGGACCCTCTTGGAAATGAGAACGACCTCCAATTAGCGAGTTTTGTGTATAACGCAATGAAAGATAACGAAGGTGTAGTTTACTGTTTCATTATGGACAAAAATGACAAGATATGGGCAAGTACTTATAAGGAACAGTTGAACAAGGTTTATGTTGTTCCGGAGGGATTGGAGAGACTTGAGGGTAAGGTTATGCTTGTGCAAGCAACAAAAAGTTTGGAGAGTATTGAGGTTTATGATATTGCAGTTCCTGTAAGGATCAAGGATACAGTAATTGGAGAGGTGCATATTGGTATCTCAAGGGATGTTATTAAGGAGTCTATCAAGGCAACGAGTAAAGGAATGATAATTGTAACAGTTGTGACGATTTTTTTTGGTGTCATTGGGATTCTTGTACTTATAAGTTACATAATTGGTTCACTAGGGGTGATAACACAGGATATCGTGGCGATAGGGAATGGTGACCTCGATAGGGCAATTTTAGTCAAAAGAAGGGATGAAATTGGAAGAATAGCGCAGTCGGTCAAGGAAATGGCGCATAAACTGAGAAATGCGAGAGAAGAACTGGTTGAAAAAGAGAGGATGAAAAAGGAGATGCAAATTGCAAAGGAAATTCAACATACACTCCTTCCACAAAGAATTCCTGCGGTGCCGGGGTATCAGATTGAATCATATTATGAATCTGCTGTGGAGGTTGGCGGGGACTATTATGATTATATTAATGTAGACAAAAATCATTTTGGTGTTGTTGTAGCAGATGTTTCTGGAAAGGGTGTCGCAGGTTCCATAATAATGACAATGGTAAGGTCAATGCTAAGAATGGATATTCTGCAGAATCTCTCTCCGCATAATCTGCTTTCTACAACGAATTTCCTTTTAAAGAACGATATTCCAGAAGGAATGTTCATAACACTTTTTTATGTGCTTGTAGATATCGATACAGGTGAAATTTCTTATTCCTGTGCAGGCCACAATCCTGCTTTCTTGTATGATAACCTGAGGAATTCTATTGTCACTCTAAAACCAAAAGGACCTCCATTTGGTATTCCGCTATATGATGGGAAAGAGTTCTCTAAGAGATTAAAAGAGGAAAAAAGAATTCTAAGGAGTGGGGATACTCTGATACTTTACACTGATGGAATAACAGAGGCTTTGAATGAAAGGACCGAACAGTTTGGAGAAGAAAGGCTAAAAAGGGTTCTTCTGGAGAACAGTAAGAGAAATGTTACTGAGATCAAAGAAACCCTACTATCATCTGTCAGAAAATTTACGGGTAACGCTTCACAATCCGATGACATAACCTTTGTATTGGTCAAAAAACTATAGATATGGAAAGATTATTTACGGAGAGTTTTTTAGTAAATACTGATGCGGCAATTTTGAGGCTTAAAGGATTTATAGATTCAACAAATGCTTCTAAGTTAAAGGATGCAATTGAGAATGTGATGCGGGGAAAACGCTTCAAGATTGTTTTGGATTTCAAGAAAATAGAATATGTCTCTTCAGCAGGATGGGGTGTATTGATTGGACATATCAGAGATATAAGAGAAAACAATGGTGATATGGTTCTTTCCGGTATGATTCAAAGTGTCAAGTCTATATATATACTGATGGAACTTGACCAATTATTCAAGGTTTCAGAAACCCTCATAGAAGCACTGAGATTAATTGGAAAACAAGAAAGTGACATACAAAAACCGAACAAAAGTGAACAGATAATTGTTCAGGAAGTTGCAGATATCAAGCAGGAAGCAGAGCAAAAACAGAACTCGCAGGTCGAAAAGCAAGAGAAAAAACTAATAACCAAAGTGAGAAGTTTGGAAGATGCAATAGAGTCAATAATTGCGGAAAAACCACTGATAAGTTTGAAATTGTTGAGCCAGGAGTTGAGAAAAATTGAACATGGAGCATGGAGGATAGGTTGGTTTCAACTCAAACGTGAATTGAAGAGGTTGAGGTTGAATTCTGTTAAAGACAGATTGTATTATGCTTTTCTCAAGGCAAAGGAAGGGAAATGAAAAGGTCATACGGAGTTGATACAAAGATAGACACAGATAAGGGAGAATATCTTATCGAAACATACGCCGACTCCCAGCAGTTCAAGGTAGTTAGCGAAGTGTTCTTTAAGGGTAAAATAGTTGAGGTGAAGGAGGTTGGTTACGAGGCAAGAATATCGGAAGACGGTCTTATAAGATTAATCAAAAGACTTCAGAATTCTGTTATTGCAGACCTTGAGAATCTATTCGACCTCGACGAATCAATAAGAAAAAAGGCAAATGTAGAGGGATTATATAAGATAGGAAGATTATTTTTTAAGCGAAAATTGTTAGATAGGGCGAAAAAGAGTTTTGAAGAATGTATTAAAATGGATGCTGATTTTGGCGATGCATACAGGGACCTGGGACGTATAATGCTTCTTCTGGTTGAGAAGGAGAAGGCACTGGAATATCTTAGAAGAGCGAATAAAGTTAAACCCGATAGACCTGATTACCATTTTTATTTGGGTAAGGTTCTGTTAACATCGGAGAAATATGAAGAAGCCGAAAAAGAGTTTGAAAAGGCACTGGAACTTGATAGCGATTATGCAGAGGCATATTTTTATCACGGGCTGGCTTTGTTAAGAAACTCGGTTTCCGGTGCCGGTATATCATTGGATGATAGTAAAGCTATTTCAATCAAGATCGATTTGAAAAACGCTTCGGTTCTGGATGCGAGATTCAGGGAGAAGAGTTTTAGTGAGGCTTTCAGTCTCCTTGAGAACAAGAATTACAGTGAGGCTCTGAAAGGATTGGTGGATTTTTCAAAGAATTTTGTTGAGATTGAGGCGCACGATTTGATTGATGAATTTTCTTTATTTGGCAAGTACAGTAAAAAGAGGATAAGTTTACTCACTGTGGACGAATATATTAACGATATGCTGGCTCTGGTTGAAGAACATTCGGAGTTTGCCGACCTTCATAATGCTCTTGGAAAGGCATATATTCTTAAAGTGAGGGCATTATTGAATGGTTCGTCGTTGCAGTTTAAAAAGGCATTAGAGATAAACCCGGATTACAAAGAGGCGGAGAAAAATCTTACGCTTGTCGAGAATGAGGGTAGGGGATTTCTGTTGCTCTTAAGAGCGATATTGAAGTAAGTTTACAATAATCTGTGTAATCGTATTCTAAAATCTGAGTAATCAGGTATAATGAATATTATACCAGGAGGATTAAAATGCATAGAAGAATCGCAATTACAGCCTTACTAATTGTATTCAGTGTCTTAACCATTTATGCAGATAGAGGACTGATACCATTTGAAGAACATGTTAAGATTTTTGAACCAAATCAAAGAGCAATGATTGCCTGGAGCGGTAACGAGGAGATTCTTTTGTTAAGTACCGATTTGAGTGCTTCTGATTCGACAATGGTACTAGAGGTTTTGCCTCTTCCATCAGAACCAGAGGTAAAAAAGGGTGACCTTGAAACATTTCGCAAGGCAGTTGATTTGATTAATAGTAAAACGGTTTTAGCCTTAAACGAAGGTAGGAGTAAATCGTATGATAAAGCCGCAGTCCCAGCAGAAGTGACTTTTCATAAGAAAATTGGTGCCCACGATATTTCGGTTACGCATTTGCTTCATACAAAAGGTTTCATTGACTGGGTGAAAGAATACCTGAAGTCTATTGGAGTTGAAAAAGAGGTAGTTTCTAATGAAATGAAAAAACTGATAGAGGAATATACTAAAGATGGATTCGCCTGGTTTGTTTTCGATGTTGTATCCCTGGGTAAAGAAACAGTCACAAATGAGCCAATTCAATATCGTTTCAAGAATAAATCACTCTTTTTCCCTTTGAAGATAACGAAGACAGGGGAAGGTTATACTTCAATAGAATTGTTGATTTTGACTCCTCGTTTATTGAGTAATTTTCCGGGTATGCCCATTGATATGATTCAACTAAAGCATAAGCCGATTACAATCACCGATGAAGAATTAAAGGAATTGAACAAGGATATGTATGGGCTCTTAGGTAAATACAAGGAGATGAAGCTTAGGATCTGGAATATCGAAGGTGAGCTAAAATCCTTCGATAAGGACTTGGTCGCAAATTAATCATCAAGTGTTGGTAGGAAAACAAAAAAGAAAGTTGAAATAAGAGATTGCTTCAACGGAACTTATGGGAACATATTCGCAATGACCGCAAAGAGTGTCATTACTGATAGCAGGTAAAGCTCATTTGACTATTTTGAAATATATTCGGCCCTGGTCGTAGTTTTGATTCCTCCCCTTATATTGAATTCTCCAGTAACATCCATCGATTTTGGTTTTACGAGGGACGATAGGTCATCAAGGATTCTGTTAACGATATGTTCGTAAAATATTCCCACATTTCTGTATTGAAGGAAGTATAATTTTAGGGATTTGAGTTCGATGATTTCCTTGTTAGGTACATATTTTATGGTTATTGTTCCGAAATCAGGTAGTCCCGTTCTGGGACAAACAGATGTGAATTCCTTGTTCTCTATAACTATTTCAACATCCCTCTTGCCACTGTATTCATAATCAACAATCTCTATTACATTTTTAGCAATAGTATCAATGGATTTGATATCCTTTTTCAGTTTCTTTCTAATTTCCTTATCGTTTTTCATCTCTTAAATTCTCTTTCAATCCCTGTTAATTTTGCTTGCTTATTTCACGAAGTCTCGAAACCATTTTTGCAAAGGAGGAAGTGTGTTGTTCTTGATTCTCTCCTGCCATTGTTCGTCTGTTAGTCTATTTGACATATTCTCTTTGAATTCATAGTAGGAGAATGTTGCACCTTCCATTAAATAGGGTTTATTATTTACAGGAACAACGATGAACAATTTGAGAGGATTTCCTACACCTTCTTCGAGCACCTGTTTTGTGTTGACATCTGTATGGACATCAGCAACTAGAGCCATTTGTGAATCTGTTCCACTTGTGATTTTATCCATAATTGGTGGAGAAAACTTTACAACACTCTCAAGTCTTGAAGGAACTGATTGCAAATACCTAACTGTTTCATCATCTAATTTTTCCATTTTGTTTTCTGTTTCTGCTATGCGTGTAAGTTTATCCAGTATGTCTTCGAATCGTTTGAGATTGTCTATTACCTCTTCGGGAACAGCGTTTTTATCGTCCAGTAACTGATAGAGGGCATTAATAAACCTGCTGTTTTCTGAGAAAAAGGAAGGATAGGCTTCGACATAAGCGGGCTGCAGCATTATCTGAAGGTGTGGACGCACCGATGTTACCATTATTGTATAACTTTGTTTTGCATAAAGAATCGTATCATGCCTTAGCTCTGCCCAGGCTCCAAGAAGTGTATTCAGCACTTTGACCGTCCACATCTTTTTGTTTATGTAAGGGTTTTTGAATTCATAAATGTTTTTAATCATCAGTTTGAACTGATATATAACACGATAATATAGGTTTTTTCTCCATTCGGATTCTTCAAGGGTTGCAAATTCCTTCTTGAGCATTGATAGTTGCTCCTCGTAGTTTTTATAAGATGCATCACCTTCGTTTGTAAGAATTTCGAGTGCTGCATCAGAACCAAGAACTGCCATCACATCAAGTCCTCTTGGAAAACCGCGCACTATGCCTACTTGAGAGGTGATTGCGGTAAAAGGCATACCTTTTCCCGTAAAGTTCGTGACATTATCATAAACGAGATTCTGAAACATATAAGAATCAGGTATGAATCTTTGTCCCATAAATTTGAAAGACCTCGGTAATTCTTGTGTTTCTTTGTCGGTTAGAAGGCTAGAGTTAATTAGTGGAGGTTTTTCCTGTTTTGCTCTTTCTATAAATCTGGACAAAGAATTATCATCTCTTAGATTAGTCAGAGCAACATTCTTGCCATACACATCGTTCATCAATCTTATGTAATCAGCAATTCCAAGGTCGTCGCTTTCGCCAACATAAAAGGAAGTTATTTCATAAACTGTATCGTAACTTTCCAGAAGCAGAGGATTGTTGTCAAGTACATATGCTATATACAGCGCACTGAGCGTTAAGCTCTTACCCAGTTTCTCTAAATCGGAAGAAGACACATTGGATTCCGGTGGCTTCACGAAGAATGGCATTCTTCCAAACCACATCATAGCCTTGAAGTATTTTTTGAATGTCTCGTTTCGTGTATAATGTCCTCTTGGTTTGTACTGGCTATAATCTTCCTTGATTTCGAAAAGAGGAGATTCTGTGAAGCCTTGAGCATTATTTATTAGTGTTAATTCCTTTTTGACCTTTTTCTCAACTTCATTCGGAGCTTGATATTCTTTTTCAAACAGAGCGGATGCAACTGCGAAGAAACCAATGTCCCGCTCCAGTGCGTTTTTTTGGAAAGATGAAAGATGTTCAGTCTTTAAACGCTTTAACATTTCGTTAAGCATATCGGAAGAAAGTTCTGATATTACAGGATAGAGTTTTTCAATTTCTACTATTCTCAAAGTATAGTCAAATAATAGATGGTCTGTATGGAGAATTAAATCTGTTGTGATGAAAGTGGGTCGGTTATTCTTCTTAAGTTGGGCATAAACTCCGTAGATATCTTTTTCATCTGTTCTGGTGAAGATAAAGCCATTTTGCTTGAGTCCATCCAGGGCGTCTGGGCTTAGTTCAACTTCGCTCAGGTTTCCTATCGTTTTTACATCAAGGGCGCCTTGAGATGTATTGGAACTACAAGATATGAGAAGTATGGGCAGAAAAAGTCCTATAAATAAACGGTTCATAATGGTCTCCTCCCAGATATAATGTTGATTACACGGGTTTTAGTATGTGATTTCACAGCTCAGATATCCACCTATCTATGAATATGCTATTCCAGTTCCATCAAAGGGGCAAAACCTTCTACCTGGTCACCTTCTTTGACATATATTTTTTTGACTTTCATATCGCCTGATGCGCGCAATTCATTCTCCATTTTCATTGCTTCGACTATAACAAGAATATCTCCTTCTTTTACATCATCATTTTCTTTGACATTTACTTTAACTACCGAGCCTGGCATTGGTGACCTTATGATATTCTCAATAACCTTTGTCTTTTCTTCTGGTTGAAATGCTGTGTCCTTCTCCTGTGCCTCTTCAAAAATAAATTGTTCACCGCCTAAAAGAACGATTTTACTTGAATCATCTTCTATGACTCTTGCAAGGATTGATTTTTCATTATGTATAAGCGATAGGGTGTGGTTGTTTATAAAGACAACATCGAATATCTCTTCTTTCTTTCCGTTATTTACCTTAAATTTGCCATCCCTGAAATCGACAGTAATTTTTTTCTCTTCTTCTTTATAATATACGCTAAATTTCATAGCGACTCCATACAACTTTATTCACCTAATCTCCATGCTCCTATACTCTCCCAGACAGGTTCGATTCCTTTTCCTTTTTCTACATAGGATGATTTTCGTTTTGAGAATGAAAAGATTCCATACGCTGCAAGTGCTTCGTAAAGGTAACGCTTTTTTTCAATCTTCAAATCATCTTTGTGTTCGCTGATAAAAGAGGTATTAAGATTGCCTTTTATAAAATGGGGAGACTTGAAAATCCTTAAAAGAAACGGTATAGTCGTTTTAATACCTATTATTGAGTAATCTGTAAGTGCATTTACCATTTTATTTATGGCGGCATCTCTTGTTTCCGCATAAACTATGAGTTTTGAAAGAATCGGGTCATAAAATGGTGAGACATTAAAGCCTTCGTAAATACCTGAATCAACCCTGATTCCCGGACCTTTTGGTTCTTCATAGTAAATGACTTTTCCGGGTGATGGGAGAAAGTCGTTTTGCGTGTCTTCTGCATAGATTCGTGCTTCGATGGCGTGTCCCCTTTGATAAATGTCGGTCTGTCCTATTTGCAGTTTTTCACCCGATGCTATCCTTATTTGCTGCTCTACGAGATCAATTCCTGTTATGAGTTCAGTGACAGGGTGTTCAACCTGAAGCCGTGCATTAACCTCAAGAAAGTAGAAGTTCTTGTTCTTATCAAGGAGAAATTCTACTGTGCCTGCATTCGAATAACCAACAGCGCGTGCAATTTTCACAGCTGCGTCACTCATTTTTTTCCTTAAAGATTCATCAAGCGCTGGAGAAGGCGATTCTTCAACGATTTTTTGATACCTTCTCTGGATTGAGCATTCTCTTTCGAAAAGATGAATCAGGTTACCTGAGTTATCCCCGATTATTTGAAATTCTATGTGTCTTGGTTTGTTAATATACTTTTCCAAGTAAACAGTATCATCGCCAAATGCAGATTTGGCTTCCCTTCTCCCAGCATCCAGTGCTTCAAGCAAAGACTTGTCATTGTCCACCACTCTCATTCCCTTGCCTCCACCTCCCATCGATGCCTTAACAAGCACAGGATAGCCTATCTCTTTAGCCCTTTTCTTGAAGAAGTTCTTATCTCTTGATGAAACAGTCATTCCAGGAATGATAGGACCACCTGCTTTCTTAACCGTATTTCTGGCAGCAATTTTATCACCTACGAGTTTCAATGCTATTGGAGAGGGACCTATGAAGATGAAGCCCTCATCGCAGCAGCGTTTTGCGAATGCATAGTTCTCGGCGAGGAAACCGTATCCGGGATGGACTGCATCCGAGTTTGTTTTTTTTGCAATCTTTATGATTTTGTCAATATTCAGATATGACTCGAGGGGAGAGGGAGGACCTATTTCTATTGCTTCATCGGCAAACTGAGTATGCAGAGCAAATCTGTCAGAAGTCGAGAATATGGCAACTGTTCTAATGCCTAATTCTCTGCATGCCCTGATTATTCGAACAGCTATTTCTCCTCTGTTTGCTATTAGTATTTTTTTAATCATTTTCTGGTTTATTTAGTTTGTTTTGTTTGTTGTCATTGCGAGTATTCTTGCATATTCACTGTTGTAGCAATTTTATATTCCTTGTCTTTTTAAAGAGGCAAATTGCCATGTTTTTTCTTAGGTAATTTTGCCTGTTTGTTTGCAAGCATTCTCAGAGCCTGTATCAACCTTGGTCTTGTTTTACTGGGTTCTATGACATCATCCACATATCCTAAGGATGCTGAAATGAAAGGATTCGAGAATTTTTCTTCGTATTCTTTAATAAGTTTTTTTCTAAGTTTATCAGGTTCATTCGATGTTGCCAGTTGTTTTCTAAATATGATGTTAACTGCACCCTCGGAACCCATCACTGCTATTTCTGCGGTGGGCCATGCGTAGTTTATATCTCCTCTTATCTGTTTGGACGATAGTACACAGTATGCACCACCATAAGACTTTCTTGTTATAATCGTAATTCTTGGAACGGTCGCTTCACAGAAGGCATAAAGTAGTTTTGCTCCGTGTTTGATTATGCCACCATGTTCTTGAGAAACACCCGGCAGAAAACCGGGAACATCTTCAAATGTAATAATAGGTATGTTAAATGCATCGCAAAATCGCACAAATCTTGCTCCCTTGATAGATGCATTGATATCAAGACAACCCGCAAGCACCATAGGTTGCTGTGCAACAATCCCAATCACATAGCCATCCAATCTCGCAAAACCTATAATTATATTCGGAGCGAACTTCTCGTGAACTTCAAGAAAACTCTCTTTATCCATAACTGACTTTATGACCGTTTTCATATCATAGGGCTGGTTAGGATTATCAGGGATAATCTTATTTAAGGATTCATCCATTCTATCCGGTGGGTCATCTATTTGTTTTCTTGGTGAGTCTTCAAGATTATTGAGTGGGAGATAAGAGAAAAGTTTTCTAATCAGAAGAAGACAGGATTCGTCATTTTTCGATGTGAAGTGCGCAACGCCGGACTTTGCCGAATGTATCTGTGAGCCCCCGAGTTCTTCAAAGGTTACATCCTCATGTGTAACCGTTTTGACAACATCAGGTCCTGTGATAAACATATAACTTGTTTTATCAACCATAAAAACAAAGTCGGTCAGTGCAGGTGAATAAACAGCACCTCCTGCAGCAGGACCCATTATTGCTGAAATTTGAGGAATGACACCTGAAACAATAGTATTCCTCCAGAAAATTTCCGCATATCCTGCCAGGCTTACAACACCTTCCTGGATTCTTGCACCGCCAGAGTCATTCAGTCCCACAACAGGGACACCTGTTTTTAATGCAAGGTCCATAATCTTGCACATCTTTTCTGCATGTGCATAGGAAAGCGTTCCACCAAATACTGTGAAATCCTGGGAGAAAACAAAAAGGGGTCTGCCATTAATCTCTCCGTATCCTGAAACAAGGCTGTCACCCAGAATTTTTTTCTTTTCCATATCAAAGTCTGTGCATCTATGCGTGACGAAGCGGTCAAATTCCACAAAACTGTTCTCATCCAGCAGAATGTCCAGTCTCTCTCTTGCTGAGAGTTTTCCTTTACTATGCTGTTTCTTGATTCTTTCTTTACCACCACCCTGTTTTGCTGCCTCAGCCCATTTTTTTAGTTCTTCGATTTTTTCTTTGGTACTCATTGTTTCTTTCCTTTGTAAATGTACTTACCACTTATTCGGCAATGTTAAACCGTTCTCTTGTCCAGTCTATGATTTCTGTCGTTGATGTTCCTGGCCCAAAAAGCCTTGGAATTCCCATATTCTTAAGTTTTTCCATATCTTCAACAGGAATAATACCACCACCAAAAATTACGATGTCATCCCTTTCTTTTTCCTTCAGGAGTTTTAAAACCCTTGGAAAGATTGTCATATGTGCTCCGGAGAGCACGCTAATGCCTATAAGGTTCACATCTTCCTGGATGGCTGATTCAACAATCATTTCAGGTGTCTGATGAAGACCTGTATAGATTACCTCAAAACCTGCATCGCGTAAAGCTCTCGCTACAACCTTGATTCCCCTGTCGTGGCCGTCAAGTCCGACTTTTGCCATTAGAATTCTAATTCTTTTCATAGTTCCTCCATACAAGATATGCAGAAATTAGGAAATTCGAAATTGTGAAATTGGCAAGCGTCATTGTGCTAAATTTCCATTTTCTTAATTTCGAGGTTTATTTGTTTCACATTTTCTTTAGAATATCGGTGCTTCTTCATATTCACCAAATACATCTTTCATAGCTTGTGTGATTTCCCCAAGTGTTGCATAAGCATGCGCTGCTTGAATCAGTGGGGGCATAATGTTTTCGTTGTTTCTGCACGATTGCCTTATTTTTTCAAGTAATTCTTTCACTTTGTCATTATTTCTCTCTTTTCTTAGATTCAGAAGTCCGTTTCTTTGTTCTTCTTCCACGTTCTTGTCTATCGAAAGTATCGGAATATCAAGCTCTTCATCTTCTTTTTTGAATTCATTGAGTCCGACCAAAATACGTTCTTTTTTCTCTACTGCTTTCTGGAATCTAAAAGCTGCTTCTGTTATCTCCCGTTGAGGGAAATTCGCTTCGATTGCTTTGACCATACCACCCAGCTTGTTTATTTTATCAAAGTATTCATATGTTCCGGCTTCGAGTTTGTTTGTTAGTGATTCAACGAAGTACGACCCACCCAATGGGTCAATAACATTTGCAGTGCCGGATTCATGTGCTATAATTTGCTGGGTTCTCAGAGCTATTAGAACTGCTTTTTCTGTAGGAAGTGCCCATGTTTCATCCATCGAGTTCGTATGTAAACTCTGTGTTCCACCAAGTACAGCGGCAAGTGCTTGAAGTGCTACCCTGACAATATTATTTTCTGGTTGTTGTGCTGTAAGAGAAACTCCGGCTGTCTGTGTGTGAAACCTCATAAGCCAGGACCTTTTGTCCTTTGCGCCGTATGTTTCTTTCATTTCACGAGCCCATATTCTCCTTGCTGCTCTGAATTTGGCAATCTCTTCAAAAAAATCGGAGTGTGAATCAAAGAAAAGGGATAGTCGTGGAGCAAAAGAGTCCACATCCAGTCCTCTCTTTATACCTTCTTCAACATATGTTAATCCATCCTTCAGAGTAAATGCAAGCTCTTGTAATGCCGTAGAACCTGCTTCCCTAATGTGATAACCAGAGATTGAAATAGTATTCCAATTGGGGACTTCTTTTGAACCAAATTCGAAAGTGTCAACTATTAAACGCATAGAAGGTTCCGGAGGAAATAACCAGGATTTTTGTGCAATATATTCCTTCAAAATATCATTTTGTATGGTGCCTCTGAGTTTGTCTCTTGAAATTCCCTGCTTTTCTGCAGCTGCAATATAGAATGCCCACAGCATTGCAGCAGGACCATTGATAGTCATAGATGTGGAAACCTTGTCAAGAGGAATACCCGAAAAAAGTGTTTCCATATCCTTAACTGATGAAATCGCGACACCGCATTTGCCCACTTCACCCTCACTGAAAGGGTCATCGGAATCCCTACCATAGAGTGTAGGAAAATCGAATGCAACGGAAAGACCTGTTTCGCCATGAGAAAGCAAGAACTTATATCTTTTGTTTGTATCTTTTGCAGTTCCGAATCCTGCAAATTGTCTCATAGTCCACAGCCTTCCCCTGTATAGGTTGTGTCTTACACTTCTTGTAAAGGGAAATTCTCCAGGGAAGCCTAAGTCTTTGAGATAATCGAGGTTATCAATATCGCAAGGAGTATATAGCATTTCAAGGGGTATACCGGAGATTGTTTCGAATTTGATATCCTGCCTTGTATTCGCATTAGCCTTTTGTGTTTCTTCCCATTTGGCTTTTGCTTTCCGTATTTCCTCTATTTCGTTTTCTTTTTTGTCACTATCCGGCATTTTTTACCTCCTCCATATAAGAACTTATAGCAAAGCAGGAGAGTATTGTCAAGAGAAAACCATTTATCTTGAAGGGACAGGTCCCCCTGGAAAAATATTCATTTCTTAGGGACCTGTCCCTATGTTGTTCCAGTGGGACCTATCCCTATGTCAAAAAAAAGGCTCAGCAGTTGCCGAGCCTTTTTTTACGGGTAAGAACATTCTATTGAATGTCCCTACATTTTTACTTTATGACAACCATCTTCCTTGAAATGGTTCTATTCTCAGCTGATAATCTGTAGAAGTATACGCCAGCGGCAACAGCATTATGATTGTTGTCAAGTCCATTCCATGTCACTGTTTTCTGTCCCGGATTCTCATTCCTGTCAACGAGTGTTCTAACAAGTCTTCCAGCACTGTTGTAAACCTTCAAGGATACATAACCCTTCTGAGTGGTTGTGTAAGCGATTATCGAACCATTCCTGATAGGATTAGGAGATACCTTGCCGAGTCCGAAAGTGAGTGCGGTCTTGGTTGGTTTCTCTTCCTCGACTCCTACGTTCCATTGGAGTTTCCATGTCTGTGCTGTTGGAGTCCAACCACCTGAATTATCTCCACCGTTTACATAAATCTCTGCTTCTGTTGCTGTCCTTCTATAGGTGAGGATATCATTTCTCGCAATGGTCATAGGATAATTAGGCAGTGCATTCCAGGTAGCATTGTTGACATCGTATTCCCAGGCATGGTTTGTAAGGGTAGTGGCATTCTCGAATCCACCAACTTCGAAGATGAATGTGCCAGATGGACGATACATCGCTGTACCACCACCATTGAAATTCGGGGCCGGGAGTGCAGGACCGGTATTCCAGGTAATGTTTTCGCAGTTTGCTGGATCGGGAATACCATAGTACATATTGGGATTACAGCTGCTGCCGTTGTAGCTCATAACAAGCCAGAGCGTATCGCCTGTAGTAGCAACAGCCTGCATATACGAAGT
>Ga0307379_10002298_pt1 | contig 28566 bp, 23 predicted proteins | sample UN2MG_FD_202237 | JGI IMG/M metagenome (GOLD analysis project Ga0307379, IMG submission 202237) | Soil microbial communities from Risofladan, Vaasa, Finland - UN-2 | ecosystem: Environmental > Terrestrial > Soil > Coastal area > Acid sulfate soil | place: Finland: Risofladan, Vaasa | collected...
TCCCCTGGCGGAAAGCCTGTGAGAAACCGGTTGAACTGCTCAAAAAAGGTTAGTGTCGTTTCTCGACTCACCAAGATCAATATCTTGTGGTTTTCATAATCGGCCCTGAATGTTTGGTATCTGCTATTTATCCGAAATTGATACAACCCCTGAAAACCTGTGATAATCCCTTCATATGAAAACATCGATCTTGAACCTTTTGACGGAAAATGGGATCGCAGATGTAATAGGCGGAAATTTTACTCATTCCTTAAGTATGCATAATTCCATATCAATACTGTAATTTCTTAAAAATTCAGCATGCTGCTGATGGTTTAAAATGATTTTTTCCGATTTTATCCCCAGTATTCCAATATTCCCTGGCCCAGACCCACCTGTCCCGATATAATCGGGACGGGCAGGCCTGGTTTTCACAATATGCAAATATAGAAGTTGCTTGTATAACAACACAAGATTAAACTATATTCCAGTAATGTCGCGCTAGGGCGGGCCATCATTTCATATGTGCCAACAAATTGGCTGCCATTAAGAGCAATATGATATCGTTAAGTTGTAGAAACTCCAAAGGGAAAAGGTGAGAAGGACTGGGATCAGGTGAATCTAACAAAGAACAGAGGATTTTTGGGATAAAGACACCTCCTCAAGTCGTTCTTTTTGCCCATGAAAAAGCCTTTTTAAGGCCAAGATTGGACCCTGTTTTGCCATTATTCCATTTAATATCATTTACTTAGTGTGGCCCGACCCCCACAACATTTAATGAGTTAGCATAGTCTATCCATAAGGCCATGAGCGATCTTCTAAGCAAACAAGCCACTATTTCAGTCAATTTATATTGAAACAGCCTTGACTTTCGTTCATTTTTTTGTATAATTGACCCATGAAAAGATTCATAGAGGAAAATTTAATAAAATGGAAAGATGAGAAGGCGCGTAAACCTCTTATTCTTTCAGGGGCTCGTCAGGTTGGGAAGTCCTACGTAATCGAACAAAACTTTGCTCCTCATTTTGAGCAGTTATTGACTATCAACTTTGAAAAGCAGCCCGAATTCAATAGCTGTTTTGAATCAGGCTATGACCCTGCCATGATCCTGAGAAGGCTAGAAGCGCTTGCAGGGCAGAGATTGAAGGTTGGAAGTACGCTTGTTTTTTTTGATGAAATTCAATTTTGTCCTGAAGCTATCATTTCTCTTAGATATTTTTATGAAGAAATGTCGGACCTGCACGTCATTGCTGCCGGTTCATTGCTCGAATTCACTATTGAAAAAATTTCAGTGCCTGTTGGAAGAGTTACATTCCGACACTTAGGTCCCATGTCGTTCGAGGAGTTTCTATATAACTCAGGGAACCAATTTCTTCTTGATGAGATAAGGGAACATTCTATCAGTATGCCATTTCCTGAAGCGCTTCATAACAGGGCCATTTCTTTGCTTAAGGAATATATGGCTATTGGCGGTATGCCTCAGGTTGTAGAAAGCTATATCGAACATCAGGACTATTTACGATGTCAGGAATTACTATCTGACCTTCTTGAATCGTATATCAAAGATTTTCCGAAATACAGTTCAAAGCATTCTGATTTGAAATACATTGATACGGTATTTTCCAGGATTCCGCATCTTGTCGGCAATCAATTCAAATTTGTTCAGATTTCCCGTGATGTTCAGTCGAAATATTTAAGGGATGGGCTTGATTTACTTTATAAGGCAGACCTTGTTAAATTAATATACAAAACCAGCGGGATTCCTTTGGGCGCCAATTATAACCCACAGCGTTTTAAACTGTTGTTTCTTGACATCGGCCTTATGCAAAGAGCTTGTGATCTCAACATATCTCGCTGGATTACCGACAGTTACAATTTGATTAATTCAGGTCCTGTTTCTGAACAGTTCGTTGGTCAGGAAATTTGCGCAAATTCGAACTTTAAACGGGAAAAGCTTTACTACTGGACGAGGGATAAACGCGGAAGCTCCGCAGAAGTTGACTACATGATTGAGCACGGTCATGGCGTGATCCCTGTAGAAGTCAAGGCCGGAGCGTCGGGAAAATTGAAAAGCATGCATCTATTATTAGACAGCAACCCTGACATATCTGAAGGGATCAAGGTATCACTCGATAATTTCGAAAAACAAAACAATATTCAATCCATTCCACTTTACGCCTTTGGAAGCTGGCTGGAAAAAAGAGATATAGCGGGAAGGCCCAGAGCACCGCGCCCGATGTCCTAACATCATCCATGATTCCCTAAAAAGTAAGCTCGTCTTTTTCGATTCTTTTGATCCTCTGAGAGATATTTATGATTTTCATCATACTACCTCTCCGTATAAAAATAAGTTCTTGGTATTATTTTATAGAAGAGTGGATTGATTTAGAACATATGTAACTACCAAGGTTGTCAGGTTCACCGTTCAAAGTTCAGGGTTAGCTACTTTGTGCTGGCAAATATGCAATCTTGATCCATGGCGACATAGAGTTCGCCCCGCCTTACCGAGAGCAACAGTGTGCAGGTCTGGACTTCCGTGCAAGATCGGCCTATAGCAATAATCGGATGAACTCCGCATTCGTCTCGGAATCGAAACCTTCGGCAATATACCGCTTTTTAACCTTGAACCCCGCCTGCCGTCCGGCGGGCAGGCGTGAACCTTAGAACTTTGAACCTGAGTAGTTACGAACATATTTATAAAAAGAAAGGAGTAAATCCTATGGTAAAAACAGAAGAATATATTATTGACAGAACTGGATAAAAATAATTAAAAGGATTATGGGGTTTAGGCATCGACGAGGGATTTATCGTTAAGATATTGCAATCATTAAAGAAATAAGGTCAAACAATAAGTTCTAATAACAAGAAACATTGCGCTAAAAATCTCATAGGAAAGGCGTGCATTTCTCTTTCGAAATACACGCCTTTAAATTTCTATGTAGCCTAAGATCTTAAAATTTATGTCAAGTTTTTTAACGTACTAAGGTGCAAAAGATAATTTGGATAGTAGAACGGTTGAGGTTGCGCAGCGACTCGACTGATCTCGTCGAAGTCTCGAATCGGTTAACGGTTAACGTCATACGAAACCAGCAGCGCAACCCTGGCCCAGACCTGGCTTACATTATTGTGGTCAATTGCATGTCGCTTCTATTATACTGCCGCGATCTCATCTTAATCTGAGTGAGTCGCGCCAGGGCGGGCCGTAGAACATTAGACGAAACCAACATCGCTTCGCCTCAAGCAATTGAATATGGTTCTCCTCCACTCGTCGGTTTGAGGTAGAGCTTCGCTAGAATATATTATGCAATTCCTAAGTGAAACTTAAGGGAACGGAGGGTATTTTTCATCAGCATGGTAATTGTCATGGGTCCAACGCCACCAGGTACAGGAGTAATATAGCCAGCAATCTCTACTGCCTTATCAAAATCAACATCACCCTTGAGGATTGCAATCTTCTTGCCTGTCTTCTCACTAATCTTCTCACCTACCCTATTTACTCCAACGTCAATAACGCATGCACCTGGCTTTATCCACTCGGGCTTCACGAGGCCAGGCACCCCAGCAGCAACCACCAGGATATCGGCCCTCTTGCAGTGAAAGGCCAAGTCTTTGGTCCTTGTGTGAGCTACTGTTACTGTAGCATTCGCACCTGGGGCCTTTTGCAATAATATATTGGCAATAGGTTTTCCTACAATATTAGATCTACCGACTACTACAACTTCGGCACCCTCTATTTCCACTCCAGACCTGATAATCAACTCCTGGATACCAGCAGGTGTGCAGGGGAGAAATTTTACCTCTCCCCCACCTATCATCAATCTCCCGACGTTAACCGGATGGAATCCGTCCACATCTTTATCCGGGTCAATGGCATTAAGAACCTTCTTTTCATCAATATGTTTTGGCAGTGGGAGTTGAACAAGGATACCATGAATGGAGTCATCGTTATTGTATTTGTCTATGAGTGCAAGCAGGTCATTTTCGGAAATGTCTTCTGATTGATTATCCTGTACCTCTTTGTATCCAAGACTCTGGGCTGTTCTGATTTTGGATGTAACATAGGATATCGATGCTGGATTTTCACCAACAAGAATTGTTACAAGGCCAGGGACAACACCATGTTCTTCCTTGATCTTATCAACCTCTTCCTTGAGCTCTTTTAAGATCTCATCTCTCACTTCTGTTCCCTTTATTACTTTAGCAGTCATCTTTAATCTCCTTTCATTATTTAAAATAAACGTAACTAATCAGGTTCAAAGTTCCGGGGTTCACGCCTGCCCGCCGGACGGCAGGCGGGGTTCAGGGTTAAACAGATGAAAGAGAGGTTCGATTCCGAGCCGAATGCTAAAGTTTATCCGGTTCTTGCGATACGCAAAGCGTTCTTGCATGGAAGTCCAGACCTGCCCGCCATCGCTCTCGCTCAGGCGAGGCGGGCGGGGCGAGCTCTATGTCACCCTGGATCCGTCCAACCGTGAACTGTGAACCTTGAACCTAACAACTTGAGTAACTACAAATAAACTATTAATACTAAGCCCTTCTTTTATGATGCAATTAATTTGATTAGCTCGATACCATAAATAAATCCAAATATCAAATCCTAAAATGAAAAAACGTATCTTTTCCCTTTACGCTTATAGCATTACCTTCTTGACCCAGTACTCCATTTAGGATACTTACCATTGTATGGAAAAAAATATCAATGAGTTAAAAGAAATCATTGCGAGCTCGAAAAGGATAACAGTCCTTACAGGGGCAGGTATCTCTGCAGAAAGTGGGGTACCCACATTCAGAGGTTCCGGGGGCATATGGCGAAATTATCAGGTAACAGATGTGGCTACACCACAGGCATTTGCCAGGGATCCGGAGCTGGTATGGGAATTCTATAATTGGAGAAGAGATCTCATTAACAAGGTAACCTTTAACCCTGGTCATAAAGCCCTGGTTAAATTAGAAAAACATGTGAATGATTTCACTCTTATCACCCAGAATGTTGATGGCCTCCATAGAGAAGCTGGGAGCAGAAGCCTGCTTGAGATTCATGGTAATCTCTGGGAGGTTAAGTGCACTAAATGCAGCCTGTTAACTATGGATAGATCTCAGAATATGGGCAAATTACCCAAATGTAGTCAGTGTGGGGGACTTCTAAGGCCACATGTTGTCTGGTTCGGCGAATCCCTTGACCCTGATATTATACACAAAGCTATCGAGGCATCACAAAATTGTGAGCTTATGCTTATTGTTGGAACATCTGGCGTAGTTCATCCGGCAGCCTCCCTTGCCCATCAAGCAAAGGCGGGAGGTGCTGTAGTGGCTGAGATTAATATAGAACAGACACCACAATCAGGGCAGATGGATTTTGTTTTAACCGGCCCGGCCGGAAAAATTTTACCAATGCTTGTCGAGAACTTTAATTGAAAATATAGGGGCTTGATATCTACTGTTTTTTGATGGGCATTCTTTTATCTCTCACAGAGAACACAGAGTATTGATCTGGATTCCTGAGGAGGCAATCCAGATCAAATTTCCATCCAGCTACCGCTGGAAACTTGCCCCGCAAAGGGCTGAGTATTTGGGCTGATTTCTCCATCCCTACCCTGTGAAATGCCCTTTTAATTTCTATTTCACCAGGGTCAAGAAATCAGGCCAAACTCTTTATCTCTGTAAACTCTGGGAACTCTAGCGACTGCAAGGAGCGGGCGAGAGAAACCAATGAGTGTTTAAGGTTAAAATAGGTGATCTTATTTACGAACCAGGCCACCAAGTTATGCAAAAGCCTCCAGGAATTATTACCCTCACTACCGACTTCGGTGAAAGCGACCCTTATGTAGCCATGATGAAAGGGGTTATTCTTTCCATTAATCCGGATGCAAAGATTATAGACGTAACCCATCAAATCCCTGCTCGTTCAATTAAAGAGGGGGGCATGATAATAAAGGAGGCTTATACATACTTCCCTTCAGGCACGGTTCATGTAGGTGTTGTTGACCCCGGAGTCGGCGGTAAAAGAAGGCCTATAGCCGTGCTCGTTGACAACTATTTCTTTGTAGGCCCTGATAACGGCTTGTTCTCAACCATAATTGAAACACACCGTCATACAGACGTTATCCATCTAAAGGAGAAAAGGTACTGGATGCATAGCATAAGCCCCACCTTTCACGGAAGAGATATCTTTGCACCTGTTGCTGCTCATCTATCTCTTGGGGTTAATCCCTTTCTTATGGGTGAAAAAATTGATAATCCAACTCCCCTCGCCTACCCTCTTCCCCGCGAAAATAACAGCGGTCTTGTTGGTGAGATTATACGGGTGGATCACTTTGGAAATCTCATCACTAATATTACCAGGGAGCACCTCAGCCCATTTCTTGCATCGGAGGATCTCATTATTACAGTTGGTAGGTTAACTTTAAAGAAAATCAGCACCACCTATAACGATGTTCCAGAAGGTCAGCCTTTAGCACTGATAGGTAGTTCTAACATATTAGAGATAGCCGTTAATATGGGGAGAGCAACAGATTACCTCGGCCGGGAATATGGAGTAGGTACAAAGGTAGTCATCATGCTTTCCTGACCATCTCTTTTATTCGCTGAATATGCCCTCTGCCCAACCCCTTGACCTCGCAACCTAATTTAAATAGCCTTTCTATCTTTCTGTCATCAAGGATACCAAAACAGTCAATCACTGCTAAAGGGCCACCTGCCATTTTAACAATGTCATCTGGCTCGAGTGTCAGGTATTCCTTGTGTCTGACAGCCAAAACCACTGCATCAGACTCTTTTAGGGCCTCGGCTATTGTTGGACACATCCTTAATTCTTGAAGATGTTCCTGATTTCTAAAAAACCGGGAACGACTCTCCCCTATTGCTGGATAGGTATCCTGATTCTCAAATTCCCACCAGTGCTCGACATAGGGATCGTGTACCTTAATTTCTGTACCCATCTCAACTAACTTCCTTACAATTAGCTCCGACCCACTATACCTGGTATCTCCCACATCCTCCCGGTAGGATGCCCCGAGGATTGTTATTTGGGATGCCGCCACAATTTTACCCATGTTGCGCAGGGCATCTCTCACCAGTTGTGCAGCATGCAGTGCCCTGGTATCATTGATATTTATGGCATCAGGTGTAATCTTAAATATCTCATTTTCAAAACCGAGCAGGTGTTTGTATGACCACAACCCCAAACCCCCATCTTTTGGCAGACAATACCCACCAATTCCAGGTCCAGGAAATATTATGTTACTATGAGTGGGTCTGATCTTGATGGCATCAATAACCTTAATCAGGTCAACTCCATTTGTTTCAGCAAAAAGGCTCCATTCATCTAAAAAGGCAAGTATAGTGGCTCTGTAGCTATTTTCTACAATCTTACACGTCTCACTCTCAATAGGTCTGTCAAGAACGGTTAAGGGGAAATTGTCAACATCTATAACCTCATTTAAAAACGCTACTACCTTTTTTTCACTTTTTTTATTTATACCACTGCAAACCCGCCAGAAATTGCGTATGGATTTTACATAATCTCGCCCTGGCATTACCCTTTCAAAAGAGTGGGCCAAAAGAGGTTCGGTCTTTATTCCTCTTTTTTTAAAGGCCATTTTGATGACGGGGTAGGCAATATACTCGGTTGTTCCTGGAGGAACTGTTGTCTCGATCAGTACAAGACAGTGGGGTTCAATTAGTTTACCAATGATCTTGAAACTTTCCTCAAGTGCTCCCATTTCAACATAGCCGCTGTGAAGATTTCCAAGCTCCTCTTTTAAAAAATCACACTGAACATCAAGTACAAGGACATCTGCCAATTTTAAGGCATCATAGGTATACGTAGCTGTTAAATTCTTTTTGTCTGTGACACAGCGCTTAATCAACTCTTCAACAGCAGGGTCTTCCGCACTTACAGGAGAAATGCCCTTGTTAAACAAAGGAATTTTCCAGAAGCTCCGGGTGCTTGGTCTTTGCATACCGATCACAAATTTGTTGGACTTTCCTGTTTTTTTATCCACGCTGTCTGCAACAACTGCTGCCATAACAGCCCCAACAAAGCCGAGCCCCATAACAACGACTATCTCACGCCCCTTTTCCCTCTCTTTTTTTGTAATTAGAGATAGTCTCTCATATTCACTCTTGTAATCATCATCTTGGGGAATGGCAAATCGTTGTCCATCTGGACTGATTGAATACTCCATAATACCTCCTTTATGTAAGTGCCTAAAGTTATAAATCTATATAATCCATTAATTCGTAATCCCTAAATCCCTAAATTACATTGCCTAATTTCTCTATTAACTCCTTTGTTACTTCTTCAACGCTATTTTTTCCATCCAGTTCCACAATAGCCGGGACACCGCTCTTATCTGATAAATCCTTGTAGTGTGTGACCGCTGCAATGGTGCCGTTTTCTGCATCATAATAAATATCATGTCTCTTATCAATTGCTACTTCATTCTGATCATCGTCCCGCTTCCTTAACTCCCCACCGCATATCCTGCATCTATCGCCATCTGGTCTGATGGCCTCTATATTGATATTATTTGGGTGGTTATTATCATTTACGCAGAGTCTTCTGCCCATAATCCTCTTTTTAGCAATCTCCCTATCCAGGATTATTTCAATGAGAACATCTGCATCAATACCTTCACGCATCAATGCCTCATTCAGCCTAACAGCCTGATTAAGGTTTCGTGGAAAACCATCTAAGAGCCAGCCATTAATACAGTCTTCCTCTTTAAGTCTATTGAGAACCATCGGTATAGTTATTTCATCAGAAACCAATTCTCCTCTATCTATAGAGGACTTGGCCATTTTCCCTAATTCTGTGCCTTTTGATATATTCTCCCTAAATATCACACCTGTTTCAATATGGGGTATTTTCAATCTTTCTTTTATAATTGCTCCCTGGGTACCTTTCCCACTTCCGTTAGGACCAAAAAAGAGTATGTTCATTGTTTATTTTCCTTTCAAGATGTTACGCAAAAAATCTGGAAACCGGACTATTTTATTGTCTCTATCCAGACAGGCATGGATTGTATAGCCCCGTACAACTATGTCCTCTCCTCTATAAATGGCATAATCAAATCTACTACTTGCTCTTTTCACAAAACCAATCATGGTTTCAATTGTCAATAAATCGTCATATAAGGCAGGCTTAACGTATTTGAGGCAAGTTTCTGTTGTCGGTAGAAAAAACCCTCTATCTTCAACCTCCCTGTATGTCAAACCGGCCTCCCTTAATAGCTCTGTCCTACCTATCTCGAAGAATTTGAGATAATTTGCATAATAGACTATAGCCATTGAGTCACAATCACCATAAATAACCCGGTAATAGGTAACATTCTTTGCTGGTGGCTGCTTTCTCGTTGCTGTTTTCTCGTTGCTCATTCCTTGTTTAAAACCAATTAAGACAAACTCGTAAAAAGTCTTTTGCGAGCGATTTTGGCCACTTTTAGAAAAAAGATCCTTTCATGAATCCCAAAATGGGCATCATGAGCGAGTAAAAGGACTTTTTGCAAGAACATCAATGTAAAAAATATAAAAAGATTCAACCGAATCTATTTGCCTGGAGTTTTTGTGTGAAACATGAACCTTGAATATCAAGAGTCGTGCAATATATACTTTTTCAGTTCAGCTTTTAAATCCTCATAAGTTTCAATAACAGGGAAATTACTAAATTCTTTTTTTATGTTCTCAGGCGGTCTAAAAAGGATGCTTTCATTCGCCTCGCTTAACATAGTGGTATCATTGTAACTATCTCCAATAGCGATTACTTTATAGCCCAAGTCCTTCAAAGCCTTTACCACATGCCTTTTGCCATCCTTTTGTCGAAGTCGATAATCGATAATTGTTCCATCCAGATCAATGATAAGAGAGTTACAAAAGAGAGTAGGCCTATTGAGCTTTTCCAAAAAGGGGCCGGCAAACTCAACAAAAGTATCAGAGACAAGAATAAGCTGAAATCTCTCTCTAATCCATCCCAAAATCTTTGTAGCTCCATCCAGAGGGTTCATTGACTGTATTACCCTTTGGATATCTGTGATCTTAAGGTTTTCTCTTTTAAGGATCTCCAGTCTCCTTCTCATCAACTGATCATAATCAGGAATATCCCTGGTCGTTAATCTGAGCTCTTGTATCCCTGTCCTCTCTGATACACTGATCCAGATTTCAGGTACAAAAATTCCTTCAAGATCTGGGCACACTATATACATTTAGATTCCTGTCTTTTTCTCCACCCTAAAAAGAACTGTCTTCTCAGTTACAATGTCAAGCTTATCAATAAGCTCCAGAGATTTTCTGACGTCACACTCCCTTGCTTCATGGGTAAGCATTACCACTGGGACAGATCCATTCACCTCTCTCCTTTTCTGGATAACAGAGGCAATACTTATATTGTGAGCACCCAAAATTCCAGATATCTTTGAAAGAACCCCTGGGCTATCTACTGCGGAAAACCGAAAATAATAATCAGTAATTATCTGATCCATAGGTTTAAGAGATAGTTCGCTGGCTGGGGGGTGTGCAAAGGACAGAGGTGAAACCCTTCTGGTAATACCTTTAATGTGATTTCTGGCTATATCCATCAAATCAGACACCACTGCACTTCCCGTAGGTCTTCTACCAGCACCGAGACCATAAAAGAGAGTGGGCCCTACAAAATCACCTTCAACATACACAGCATTATATGCCTCATTGACATTTGCCAGGATATGGTCCAGGGGAACAAAAGCCGGGTGCACCCTGGCCTCAATTTGACCATCTGCCTCTCTGGCAATAGCCAGCAATTTTATACAATAGCCAAACTCACCTGCAAACCGTATGTCCTCAAAGCAAACCTCATTAATTCCTTCCTTATAAACATCCTCATACGTAAAAGGGCGCCCAAATGCCAGAGAAATAATGATGGTCAATTTATGAGCAGCATCACTTCCATCAATATCCAGGGTTGGATCTGCCTCTGCATAACCAAGTCTTTTGGCTATAGAGAGTGCCTCATTAAAAGGAAGCCCTTCTTCTGTCATCCTCGTTAAGATATAATTGGATGTTCCATTCAAAATAGCCAGAACTGCTTGAATCTGGTTTGCTGCCAGGCCCTCTCTCAAGGCCCTCACAATAGGAATACCTCCAGCAACACCTGCCCCAAAGGCAATATCAACATTGTATTTTTCGGCCGCCTCAAACAAAATCCTGCCATGTTTGGCTATCAGGGCCTTATTGGCTGTAACCACATGTTTTCCTCTTTCCATAGCCATTAAGATATATTTCATCGCCTGATCATAGCCACCGATTAATTCCACAATGACATCTATCTCAGGATCATTGATTATTTCCAGTGCATCGGTTGTAAGAAATCCAGGGTCAATATCTACTCCTCTATCGGATACAATATCCAAGTCTGCAATTTTTTTTACTACTATGTCTACACCAACCCTACCCTGTATCAGTTCTTGGTTATGGAGCAAGAGCTCCACCATGCCTGCCCCTACTGTTCCGAAGCCAATCAAGCCAACATTTATTTGAGACATCTGTCTACCCCACTATAATATCTTTTTAATCCCTCTTATAGCCTGGTTAATCCTATGGTTGTTTTCAACCAGGGCAAATCTAATATATCCTTCACCATATTGCCCAAAACCTATACCTGGAGAAACTGCTACTTTAGCCTCTCGTATGAGCAATTTTGAAAATTCCAAGGAACCCATCTTTGTAAAGCTATCAGGTATTTTTGCCCATACAAACATAGTAGCTTTAGGTTTCTCTATTTTCCAGCCAATCCTTCCCAAACCATTGATCAGGGTATTTCTTCTCTGCTGATAAACTTTTGCCATCTCACTTACACAGCCATAGGATCCTTTTAAGGCAATAATAGAGGAAATTTGTATAGGCTGGAAAATACCATAGTCAAGATAGCTCTTTATCTTTCTTAAGGCTGCTATCATTTTGCTGTTACCAAGGCAAAAACCTACCCTCCAACCGGGCATAGAAAAACTTTTAGTAAGGGAATAAAATTCCACGCCTATCTCTTTGGCCCCACGTACCATAAGAAAACTGGGGGGCTTATAGCCATCAAAAACCAAATCTGCATAGGCAAAGTCGTGAATAACCATTATCTCATGCTCAGTACAAAACTCCACTATCTTTTCAAAAAACTCTCTATCCACTATATTGGTAGTTGGGTTATGGGGGTAGGATATTATCAACATCTTTGATTTTGGCCATGTCTGCTTTGTTGCAGTTAAGAGATCTTCAAAAAAATCTCTGTCAGACCCAATAGGAATCCCTCTGAGATCGCCTCCAGCAATAATTACTGAATATGGATGAATGGGATATGTAGGATTAGGAGCAAATACCACATCACCAGGGCATATAGTGGCTAAAACTAAATGAGCTATCCCCTCCTTGGCACCAATAGTGACAATAGCCTCTTCATCAGGATCTATCTCAACCCCAAAGCGGACCTTGTACCAATCAGAAATGGCATGCCGAAGTTTGGTTATCCCCCTTGAGGCAGAATATCTATGGTTTTTCGCTTTTTGAACTGCCTCCACCATCTTCTTGACAATATGTTCAGGTGTGGGCAAATCTGGATTTCCCATTCCCAAATCAATGATATCCTCACCCTTCTGTCTCGCTTCCATCTTCAACTCATCAACAGCAGCAAAAACATACGGAGGCAAACGGTCAATCCTAGGAAACGTGTACATTTTTCTTCTCCCTGCAAAATCCGGTCTTTATACTACACAAGATATGAAATAGTCAAAATTTTCTTTTCTTTTTCTCCCCTCCTCTATTCACCACTCCTTCATAAATAAATAAGATTTCTATCTTCTTTTCTTTTAAAATAATTTCAGACATCCATATGCTATAAGCATAAGGTGAAATACAAAATAATAGGTAACTACTCGGGTTGTCAGGTTCACACCTGCCCGCCAGACGGCAGTCAGGGTTCAAGGTTTCCCGATGAAATCGGGATTGGTTGCCTTATCTTCATACTTGCCTATGTTCATCGTTTTTTAACGTTGAACCGTGAACTTTAGAACTTTGAACCTGAGTTGTTACGATAATAGTTGAATTTCATCAAAAGATAGGGTAGCAGAAAGATGTCCTTAAAAATTACCAATTCACTTATTTTTTCAAGTTTGACGAATCGCATGCTATTGTAAGCAGTATTACTATAAATTAATAGAGGTTTTAAAACCATGACATATAAAAAAAGAAAAGATAGTTACGCAGAGGCTGGTGTAGATATAGATGCTGGTAAAAATTTTGTTGAAATTATAAAGCCCATAGTAAGCAAGACATTTAAATCGAATGTCTTGAGCGATATAGGAGGCTATGCCGGTCTTTACTCACTTAGTTTAGGAAACATTAAAAAACCCATTCTCGTTTCATCTACTGATGGGGTGGGCACAAAGTTAAAGATAGCTTTTATGCTCAATAAACACGACACAATTGGGATAGATCTGGTAGCCATGTGCGTCAATGATATCCTTGTACAGGGTGCAACCCCCCTTTTTTTTCTGGACTACCTTTCAATGGGCAAACTTGACCGTGATACAGCAGTAGAGATCATAAAGGGTATCGCCAGGGGCTGCGAAGAGGCTAAATGTGCCCTGATCGGTGGGGAAACGGCTGAAATGCCTGGATTTTATGCCCAAGGAGAATATGATCTTGCCGGATTCGCTATAGGACTTGTAGATAATGATCAGATCATTGACGGCAGTGAGATCGCAATTGGACACCAGTTGATCGCAATAGGCTCTAGTGGACTTCACAGCAATGGATATTCTCTCGTCAGAAAAATATTTTTTGATACCCTCAAAATGTCTGTAAATGATTATGTTGATGAATTTGGAAAAACAGTTGGGGAAGAATTGCTCGAGCCAACAAGGATTTATGCCGAAACGATAAAACCCCTCATAAAAAATTTTCATATCTATGGAATCTCCCACATAACCGGTGGTGGGATTATAGAAAATCTGCCCAGGATTCTACCCACTAATTGCAAAGCGGTGATCAGACAATCATCATGGACTCCGCAACCCATCTTTCACTTTATCAAGAAAGCGGGAAATCTCACTGAAGAGGAGATGATAAGAACCTTTAACAATGGTATCGGTCTGATACTTATCGTTGCTGAAAAGGATGTTCAGGACATTATGCAACAAATTCAGGGAATGGGAGAAAAGACATACCAGATAGGATGGATAGAGGAAAGGAAGCCAAAAGGTTCTGCGCTGAAATTTATTGATTGAGGTCACATCTTTGCCTGTCTTGATAAGTAGCTGCCTCCTTGGCATTGAGTGCCGTTATGATGGTGGCCATAGCCGAGCTGAAGAAATTATTGAAAAGGCACAAGAAATACAATTTATACCTATCTGCCCTGAACAGTTAGGAGGTTTATCCACTCCCCGGGCACCATCCTGCATTGTTGGGGGCGATGGAAAAGGAGTCCTTTCCGGACATGCTAGGGTAATAAATTCTTTGGGGAAGGATGTAACAGAGGCCTTTATTAAAGGGGCTCGAGAAAGCCTTAAACTGGCAAGATTAACAGGCGCAACAAAGGCAATTTTAAAAAATAAAAGTCCCTCATGCGGCCTCAATACCCCATATTGTGAAACAGATACTGGATATGGTTTAGGTGTAACAGCCGCACTCCTTCTAAGTGCCGGTATAAAGATAATTGAAATAAATCCAGAGGAGAAAAATAAAGACGTGATAGAAAAGTTACAGCTTTTATGAAAGTTTTTTTAAGGTAATTCCCCACCAAAATCTAAAGGTTTAATTCGAACATCTGCTCTTCTATATCCTGGCCCCACTGCCTAACCTCATGAGTTTTACAGAGCCTGAATCCTTCTTTTTCATATAGATACCCTGCTGATTCCAGGCCTTTGAAGGTCCATAAATATATTCTTTTGTAGCCTGCCTCTTTGCAAAATTCGATCGATTTTCTCAATAACGTTCCTCCAATTCCTCTCCCGTGGAATTTTGGAGCAACAATAAACCATCGCAGGCGTGAGCCTTCCTTGCTGTGATTGCGCCCATCTATGGCAATAGAGCCTCCAAAGTCTCCTGCTACGGTAGCTACCCAGAAACCATCTCTATCTTCCTGAAATTCCATCAGGAACTCTGAAAGCTCTCTTCCAACCTGTGTTTCAAAAGAGATATCAAGTCCCCAATTTTCATAATAGTAGATGGCGTGCTCCTCTGTTATCTTGCCAACAATACCAGGGAAGTACTTAATTAATTTGAGCTCACCCAATTGAAAACGCGTCAACCGTAAAATCTCCGATTGTAATGAATTAAGTAAAAATGAAAGCAGTAGTATGCTGACACTGTGAAAAAATTTTTAACATAAAGAATATGGTGGGGTTTAAAAGACTATTATCTTCAAAGATTCATCAAGATTCTTTGGTAAAATTAACCCTATCCATAAAGATAAGCCTTCGCAATTGTTTTTTCTTCTAGAATGGCATCAATTTTTGCCTGAATCTCTTTTCTTGCTGGATTATTATCCCAGGCATTCCAATCTTCAAGGCTGTTCCAGGTGCTTATCACCATAAACTCGTCTGGATCGCTAATCCCTTTCAAGGTTTCCCCGGAAATATATCCCTTTTGGCTCATAGCCATTGCTCGCAGCTCCATCAAAAGTGGAAGCAAATCCTTTTGTTTGTCTTTAGCCACTTTTCTTATAATCATAACCTTGATTGCCATTTTTTCTCCCTCCAAATTTAGTTGCCTAAAATATGAAAATTCTTTTATTTTTTAGATTACCAATATCCTACAAATTTATCAACCTAGATTTTTAGTAACTGCTCAGGTTCAACGTTCCGGGGGCCACGCCTGTCTCGAAATAATCGGGCGGGCAGGCGTGAATCGAGCAATCTGAGTAACTACGATTTTTATATAAATTTCTTGACAGGCTTAAGGAGTGCATGGAATATAGCATTCTTAACCAAAAATTTTGACGAGAGAAAATATGATCGGCATATCTAAATTATACTGTGGAACAGTTGAAGCATCTGATCCCATCAGATACGGAAGGCGATCAAAGGATCTGCCACCTCATCTGCTTCAGTTTTCGTCTGATAAAAAACCGGTAGTCGTGTGGAATACTACCAGGGCCTGTAATTTAAATTGCATCCACTGTTATGCCAAGGCTGTTCATCAAAGTCGCGATAGGGAGTTAACCACAGAGGAAGGTTTTAATCTCATCGATGATCTGGCAACCTTTGGGGTACCAGTTCTTCTCTTCTCTGGAGGGGAACCCTTACTGCGGTCAGATTTGCCTGAGCTCACCAGCTACGCCGTGAGTAAGGGTATAAGGGTAGTTATCTCTACTAATGGCACCCTTATTACCGAAGAAAAGGCCATGCTGTTAAAAAATGCTGGCGTGTCCTATGCCGGTATAAGTCTTGATGGGCTGGAACATGTGAATGATCACTTTAGAGGGGTTGAGGGCGCCTTTAAGAAGGCACTTAATGGGATAAAAAACTGCCAAAAGGTAGAACTTAAGGTTGGATTACGATTCACTATAAACAAGTTGAACATAGATCAGGTGCCGGGTATCTTTGATCTCGCAGAAAAGATGAAGATCGAGAGGATCTGTTTTTATCATCTTGTTTATTCCGGCAGGGGATCAAATTTAGTTGATCAAGATCTCTCCCATAGTGAAACCAGGAAAATAGTAGACATTATAATGGACAGGACCAAGGATATGCATAACAGGGGATTAAAAAAGGAGGTCTTGACTGTAGATAATCATGCTGATGGCCCCTATCTCTATTTGAGGATGCTCAAAGAAAATAATCCTCGGGCAGGAGAAGTCTTAGAGCTTCTCAAGATGAATAGAGGAAATAGCTCAGGTGAAGGAATAGGCTGCGTAAGCTGGGATGGTGCAGTGTATGCAGATCAGTTCTGGCGCGAACATTCCTTTGGCAATGTTCTTGTGAGGCCCTTCAGTCAAATATGGTCTAATTTAACCAATCCTTTAATGGCCCAGCTGAAAGATAAACGCCGATATGTAAAGGGAAGATGTGCCAGTTGCAAGTGGCTTGATATATGCAGTGGTAACTTCCGAGCCAGAGCCGAGGCAGTAAGCGGCAATATATGGGGAGAGGATCCAGCCTGCTATCTAACAGATAAGGAAATAGGATTAGATTGAGGTGCCTTTGAAAATGAAAAAAACATTCTTCTCCTTTCTTTCCTCCCTAAAATTAACGATCATCCTTTTAATTATCATTGCTATTGCATCTATAGTGGGGACAATTATTCCCCAGCAATATGAAGGAGGGGAATCTTTTAGGCATCTTAGTCCTGGATTGGTAAAAGTCTTCAATTCTCTTCAACTATTTGATATGTACCACTCTGCCTGGTTCATCATCCTGATGGGACTCCTCTCTTTAAACCTCATAGTTTGCTCCTTGAATAGATTACCAGCTTCCTGGAAGCTTTTTAGCAATATTCCTTCCCCTGACAGGAGAAAACCCTTTGAAAATCTTACCCCTGAAAGCGTCATGCTCATTGAAAAAGATCGTAATGAAGTTATTAACAGTGTGGAAAACTTCCTCAGGAGAAAGTACAAAAAGATCAGAAGAAAAGATGCTGACAGCACTACTTTTTTTTATGGAGAAAAAGGGGCGTATTCTAATTTTGGTGTGTATATTATTCATTTAAGCATCCTGATAGTCATTACAGGTGCAATAATAGGGTCTTTGTTAGGATTTGAAGCCTTTGTAAATATACCTGAAGGGGAATCTACCAATACTGTCCATTTGGGAAGACAAAAGGGAGGTAAGAAATTAGATTTTACTGTCAGGTGTGACAAGTTTACTATTTCTTTCTATGATAATGGAATGCCTAAAGAGTATCGATCGAATTTAAGCTTTCTTAAAGGTAATAATGTTATTCTTCAAGGGCCCTTACTGGTTAATCATCCAATAACATTTAATGGAATCAGGTTTTACCAGGCAAGTTATGGAACAACTCCTGGTGGCCGGGCACATATAACTGTCAATAGAGAAAATAAAGAAGAAACCACTATAAAGGTTAAACAAAAGGATTCATTTTATCTGAAAGAAAAAAATGCAAAGGTGAATATTGTAAAGATAGAAAAAAATTTTATGTCTATGGGTCCAGCTGTTCTTATACATATCCAAAACCCTGAAGGTACTATGCGCGTATGGGTATTCGAACGCATAGAAAAAATTAGAGACAGAATCCCTGGGCTATTTAAAAAAGTGCCAACATTTAATCCTGGCCGCTATAAGCCATACTATTTCAAGCTCAACAGAATAGAGAGTAACTATTATACAGGTCTCCAACTAAGCCACGACCCAGGTGTTGTAATTGTGGCAATTGGATCATTTTTTGTTATACTTGGTTTATTTATCACCTTTTTTTCCTCCCATAAAAGGCTGTGGGTAAGGGTGGATGATCAAGAAGGGAAGAGTAGAATATCTGTAGGAGCCACAAGCAATAAAGATCCTGTTGGTCTAAAGCGGGAGACAGAATATCTCCTAAGGCATTTTTCCTCGATGGGATGATAGCATGATTATCAATACTACAATACTTAGTTGGGTAACCTTTATTTATTTTGGTTCAGCCATATTTTATATCTTTAAAATGGTCACAGGAAAAGAATTCTGGGGATCGCTTGCCTCAATTATTGCCTTTATCGGGCTTATTGCACAGACCGTGGGATTAATCCTGAGGTGGCTTGAGTCCTACAAGATGGGAATTGGACATGCACCACTTTCCAATTTCTATGAATCTCTCATCTTTTTTTCGTGGACTATAGTACTACTCTATCTGATTATAGAGTGGCGAATCAAGAGCAGGAATCTTGGCGCCTTTGTGATTCCCTTTGCCTTCTTTTCAATAGCCTTTGCCTCCTTTTCTCCAAACGTTAACGCCAGGATACAGCCATTGATTCCCGCCCTGCAAAGTAACTGGTTGATAAGCCATGTTATCACATGCTTTTTTGGATATGCTGCACTTACCATAGCATGTGGCCTTGGATTCATGTACCTCTTAAAAGGATTAGAGAAAGGGGAAAGGCCACGTCTTTTTTTTAGACTTTTACCGGGTAGAGAAATAGTAGATGAGCTTACCTATCATAGTGTTGTTATTGGCTTTATCTTTTTAACTTTGGGAATTATTACTGGTTCAGTGTGGGCTTACTCTGCCTGGGGCTCATACTGGAGCTGGGACCCAAAAGAGACATGGTCTTTGATAACATGGCTTATCTATGCGGCAATGCTTCACTCCAGATTCGTCCATGGCTGGAGAGGGAAAAGGATGGCCATAATGAGCATAATTGGCTTTGCATCTGTGCTTTTCACCTATTTCGGTGTTAATTATCTCCCTGGATTGCATAGTTATTTTTAAATAATTAAAAAGTCACTTGTCATCTTTCACTGGTTATTAGTTTAATTTGAAGTTCCCTAACCATTTCTATTAACCACAAATCACAAATGACTATTGATATGCATACTATGATCAGATCTATCTTTATCTGGACATTCATTGGCGTAATAAATACCCTTATCTGGGCACTGATTGCGATTTTCCTATCCATCTTTTCCTCCACTGGTAGGATTACACATTTCTATGGTGCTGCCCCATGGTCAAGGATTATTCTTTGGGGCTCAGGTGTGAGGGTAGAAATAAATGGGCTTGATGTAATAGATAAAGAAAAGACCTATATCTATATTCCAAATCACCTAAGTTTTTTTGATATATTCGCCCTGTTGGCATATCTCCCGGTTGATTTTAAATTCATTCTTAAAAAGGAACTGATGCGGATTCCAATCCTTGGCTGGGCAATGAGGAGAGCAAGATACATAAGCATTGACCGCTCCTCTGCGGCAAAGGCAAAAAGCACCTTTAAACAGGCGGTAGATAGGATTAAGAGCGGGGCTTCAATAGTAATATTTGCCGAAGGCACTCGTAGTAAAGATGGGCATTTGCAACCTTTAAAGCGAGGGGCCTTTTATCTTGCTATTGAATCAAGTACTCCCATTGTTCCAATTGCTATCAAAGGGAGCAACAAGATTATGCCAAAAGGGAGCTTCAAGCTAAAGAAAGGATCAATAACAATTCAACTTGGCAGCCCTATTGAAACAATCCATTACAAAAGCCGCAATATGCCTGATCTTATAGAAAAGGTTACTGTGTGTTTGAAGTCAATGTTAGAAGAATAGAGCAGATTTCCCCTACTTATTTAATAAATTGATCATCATCCTGGCATTGGTAATAGCCTGGGCGTTTTTATGATTATTAAAGAATATAAACACCTTCTCCGTTTGTTCTGCTAATGTATAAATTTTAGGAAGCCACGCCTTAAGTTCGTCTTCACTATACAGATAATCGTATCTTTCTTTCGAATCCCCTGTATACCATTTTGAGCGATTGCGACCATGAAACCGGATATAACCTATATCAGAAGTCGCCACTGCAACTGGGGGAAGAAGACCTCTCAGAGGAGGTTCATCAACACAAACAAAACCAGCGTTCAACTCCTTTAAGGTAGTATAAACCGAATCTCTTAACCATTCCCTTTGCCTGAACTCAACACACACTGGCATTGGGCTCAATCCCTTGATAAGTGATTGCAGGTAGACCCGTGAACTGGGAGTATAATGAAAACTTTGAGGGAATTGCAAGAGTACGGCACCGAGTGTATTACTTTGCGAAAAGGGTGCTATGGGATCCCTAAACTGAGGTAATATCTCAGGTATTGATTGATCTGTAATTTCATGGGTAAGACCTTTAAAGGCCTTGATAACAAATTCAACTCTATGGCCTGATTTTTCTAACATCTGCCTGCATTGAGAGAGTGTTGGTATTCTGTAATATGAAAAATTTAGCTCAACTGTATTAAATTCCTGGCAGTAGAAGGACAAAAAATCAGATTGAGGGAGATGAATGGGATAAAAATTATCTTTCCACTCATTATAAGAAAAACCAGATGTGCCAATCAAAATCTTTGCCATTTTTCAAATAGTGGAAATGTAAGTTTCGATGGTGCCAGTCGATCTTTGTTAGTTAAGGATCACTTATAAGATTGTGCCTTTGATAGGATAATTCTAATGTCGTGCGGTATATCAATTGCCTTGAATTTCAAAGCATCGGAAACATCTAAACAGATCCTTTTTTCAAATCCCTTTATCATAAGGGCCCTGTCCGAGAGACGGGAGATATCATGTCGTAACAACACTACCTTATCTGAAATATCATCAATATATGTGACAATTTCAATCCATTCATTGTACCTCCCTGGCAGATGATATCTACACCCAGTCTCTAAAAGACCAAATATAATTCCCCTTTCCTTCCATAGGCTATCTAAAGCAAGGTTGAGAGATTGAAAGAACACATGGCCACTTGCATCGATCCACTTATAGTAGTGGGGATAAAAGACAATTCCAAGGGAGTCAAGATCTCCCCATACTATCTGTCTTTTCACTGTAGTCTTTTTCATAAGGGTAACATTCAATCAAAGATGGCTTCAACGAATTCTCTTGGATTAAATATCTCAAAATCCTCAAGCCCTTCGCCAGTACATATAAATGAGATAGGAATGCGGAGCTTCTGATAAATACCAATGACAGCACCACCTTTGGCTGTTCCATCCAATTTAGTCAGGATAATATCTGTCACTCCGAGTGACTCTGCAAATACCTGGGCTTGGGCAATTGCATTTTGGCCAGTAGTAGCGTCAATGATAAGGGTCACTTGTTGGGGAGCTCCGGAAACCTGCTGACTCGCAACTTTTTGAATTTTCTTTAGTTCTTCTATTAAGTGTAATTTAGTATGAAGTCTTCCGGCAGTATCAATAAAAACCCTCTCTATTTTTCTGGACTTAGCAGCAGAAAGGGCATCGAAAACAACCGCTGCAGGATCTGCTCCTCTTTTTTGATTGATTACCTCCGCACCTATACGCTCTCCCCAAATCTGTAGTTGCTCTATGGCAGCAGCCCTGAAGGTATCTGCCGCCACCAGCATTACCCTTTGCTCCCGAGCTTGAAAATAATGAGCCATTTTAGCAATAGTCGTTGTCTTTCCCACTCCGTTAACGCCTACAAACATGACTACATGTAAAATGTTAGGGGGTGTATCTTTTATGGTAAAGGCAGAAAGGTCTTGGCCAGCCTCTAACAAAGAAACCATTTTTTCTTTTAAAATGGCTTTTAACTGTTCTGGTTTGCTTAGAGATTTCTTTTCTACCCTCTGTGTTAGTCCCTCAATTAACTGCTGTGTTACCTCTACACCAATGTCAGAGGTAAAAAGAATCTCCTCGAGATTTTCTAACAGGGGTGGGTCAATTACATTTTTGCCAGTTACTAATGCGTTGAGCCTGTCTGTTAATTTGTTTCTTGTGTTAGATAGCTTATTCCAGAGTCTTCCAGCGGGGGCACTACCATGAGCAAGTTCTGGTTTATCCAAAGAGGTATTTGCCTCCTTTCATTAGTATGAGAGCTTTGCATAACTCATATTTCCTTAAAGAGGGTGGGCTTTTCTTCAGTTCCAACGCTCCCGGGCTGGTCTTTTCAGCGCCCTTACCCAGTCACCTCAGGAAAGTCCACCCTCTTCATTGGGGTGACAAAAATTGTAAGATTTTGCAAAGCTCTAAGTAAGTGAGCTAAAGTGCCTAAAATTACAAGTGCCTAAATTTTAATAGAAAGAAAGTCTGTATAGCGAATTCTTTATTATCTATCATATCTTTTTAACTTTAAGCACTTTAGGCGCTTTAGATCACTTGAGGCACTCTCTGCTGATAATCCTCCAAATTTACAGAAACAATTTTAGAAGTGCTGCTTTTATCCATGGTCACACCATACAACCGAGCAGCCATTTCCATTGTATTCCGATTATGGGTAACCATTACTACTTGGGATGATTTTTCAATCTCCCTCAAAAGAACATTAAATCGATCTGTATTGGCCTCATCCAAGGGGGCATCCACCTCATCCATTATAATAAACGGACTTGGTTTAATAAGGTAGATAGCAAATAGTAAGGCCATCGCTGCGAGGGCCTTTTCCCCACCTGACAAGAGTCCCATATGAACCAGTCTCTTTCCTGGAGGCTGTGCTTCAACTAATACACCACTTTCTAATGGAAGACTTTCATCAACCAACCTCAGTCTTGCCTTGCCACCATTAAACAGGATTGGAAAAACCTTCTTCAATTTCTCATCAACCTTGCCAAATGTAGCAAGAAACTTCTCCTTAGAAATCCTGTTAATTTTTCTAATAGCCTCAGAAAGAGACTCCATCGAGGAAAGGAGGTCCTGTTGCTGTGCCGTTATAAATTTATATCTCTCTTCCAGTTTCTCATATTCATTAATAGCCAGAAGATTCACCTCTCCAATTCTCTCTTTAATACGTAAACAATCTCTGAGCTTTAGTTCATATTGAGCCTCTGAAAAATCTTCCTCCAAATATTTTTTGTAATCCCTTTGGAGGTTAATTCCTGTCTCTTCCCCAACCTGAGATAAAATACTCGTACGCTTAAAATCTATCTCTGCCTCTTTTATTCGCGCCCCATTAACTTCTTCCCTTAGCTTACTCACCCTTTCCCTTGAAAGAGCAGCCTTTTGCTCTTCTTCTCTTAATTCTTCCCTCAAAATCTCAAATCTATTTTCAGAATCATTGACCTCTTTTTCAAGGTCCTTCTGTCTTTGATAAATGACGGCTAATCCTTCTTTTAATCCCTCCTCTGTAATCAAAGAATTTTTGTATTGATCACTATTTGATCGTATCTCTTCTTCTATCCTACCAATTCTTTCCTCTATGTCACTTATGAATTGATCAATCCTCTCTTTTTCCCGCACGAGACTCCTCTCTTCCTCTTTATATTGGTTATACCTGAGAAGCAACTGTGAGAGATTTTCTTTCGAATCATCAAGGGTGTTTTCCAACTCTTCAATATGAACCTCCTTCTCTGTAACTATACGTTGATCCCTTTCCTTCTCCTTAAAGCATGTTGATAGTTTTTCTTCAATATGAGCGAGATGAGACCTTTTCTCATCTCTGTCATTGCGTAAAGATACTAACTGGCTTACTACATATTGAGATTGCTTTATGAGTTGTTCTGACTCATTTTCAAGGAGGAATATGTCTTTGTCCATTTTTTCAATCTGCTGGGCATAAGATGCTTTATCTCTTTCCAATCGACCAATGAGGCTATGTATACCCTCCACTTGTAGATTCAATTGATCAAGATCTGATTGCAATACAGAAATTAGTTTCTCCTTATTCTTTATCTTAAGTGATAATTCTTTCTCCTTTCGCCTTCTCCCAAGCAAGCCTAAAGAATCTTTTCCCAATCTCCCGCCAATTATGACACCCCTATTATCCACGAGATCACCTTCTGGAGTAACCAGGGTTTGTTTATCTTTTCCATTGTTCCAGGCCAATAGAGCCTGAGAGAGGTTATCTACCAGTGCTGAATTACCCAAGAAGGATTCTACCAACGGCCTTATTTTTTGTGCCACAGAAATATGATTTCTTAAAAGCTTAAAACCATTAAGCTTAACACTCACATTATCAAGAGTCTTTTCTCCTTTAAACTCCCCGAGAGGGAGAAAATAACTTCTGCCCATATCTTTTGATCTTAAATATTCAACGGCCTCCCTGCCATCCTCCTGCCGAGCAACAATGACATATTGTAATCTTTCTGCTAAAACTGCCTCAACAGCTAACTCGAATTCTGGTTCAACTTGAATAAAATCTGCCACTACACCTAAAATATTGCCTCCTTTGATACTCTTTTGCCCATAAGAATTCATAATTGTCTGAACGCCTGATTTATACCCTTCATAGTTTTCAATAAGACTTCTAATGGTCTTTAATTGGGAACGAAAGAGATTTAGTGCTAACTCGGTTGCTGAGCATTCAGATTCTTTCTCTCTTCTCACCTCTTCAAGTCTTGTTAGTTTTATTCTCTGTGCTTGTATATTTTTCTCGATAGAACTTACCTGAATTACTGCCCTCTCCCTTCTTTCCCTTTTTTCGTCTAATAGAAAAGATGGCTTTTCAAGATTTCTTGCTATCTCTCTGGAGTTCTCCTTAAGCCCATTCTTTCTGATCTCTAACTGGCTAATCATCTCTGTGAGATTGTTTTTTTCACCTCTCAGGCTCGCCTCATTAGTAGCTAGCTCGATTAAATAAGATTTTTCCTTTTTCAACTCATCTTTCAATCTGATCAATGTTTGCCTTTCATCTTTAAAAGCAGAATCATGCTGAAATTGAAGGGTTGAGATTTCCTGGATCGATTTTTGCAATTCGTTAATCCTGGAGTTAATTTTTTCAACTTCAGATTGAAATCCCATTAATTTTTCACTGATTTCCTTTTTCTCTTCATTCAATCTGGTAGAAGTAAGGTTAAATCTTTCCTGGTCAACCGACAAATGTCTGAGTGTATCCTCATTTTTTCCGCGCTCTTCCCTAAGAGAAAAAACTGATTCCCTCAAAACAGATAAGGACTTCTCCTTCTCTATTATCTCCAAATTCTTAGTTTCAATAACCTTCTCAGATTCAGAAAAAAGTGCCTCTAATCCTTTTTCCTTATCTATCAAGTCATCAATAATTTTTGCTCTCTTTACCTTCTCTGTCTGCAATTCACTATAATTATTGGCGTGCAAAACGAGCTTTAAGCGATGAATGTCAGCATTTATCTCTTTGAATCTTCTGGCCTTCCTAGCCTGTCTCTTGAGAGAATTCATCTCTCTTTTAATTTCAACGAGAAGGTCTTCTACCCTCCTAAGGTTTTCTTTTGTTAATGATACCTTTCGTAAAGATTCTTCTCTCCTAACCTTGTACTTAGTAATGCCAGCTGCCTCCTCCAAAAGAAATCTTGTTTCTTCTGGTTTTTGCTCTATGATTAAACCTATCTCTCCTTGGGCAATAATAGCATATGATCGATTACCCAATCCGGTGCCCATAAATAAATCGTGGATATCCTTTAATCTGCATGTTGAATTATTGATTAGATACTCGCTTTCACCAGACCTATAAAGCCGTCTGCAAATGGATATCTCGCTGGTATCATGGAATTCCTCAGCATCTTCAAATGTCAGGGCTACCTCTGCCATACTCAAGGCCTTTAAAGGACCTGTCCCTGAAAAAATCAAATCTTCCATCTGGCGACCACGGAGCTGCTTGGGGCTTTGTTCACCCATAACCCACCGTATGGCATCAACTATATTGCTCTTACCGCAACCATTAGGGCCAACAAATGCACTGATTCCAGGAGAAATCTGAATGTCTAATTTATCCATAAATGACTTAAAACCCTGAATAGAAAGCTTCTTTATTTTCATCGTTATTTATCTCCCTAACCACTTAAGATATAATTGGTAGCAGATATTAGAATAAATGTAAAGATAAAAATACTATATAATGTATATTTATTGTTGACTGGTTCAATATATTGTGTATAATTATAACAGGTGAAAAATCTTGACATAATTTTATTTAACTATTTAATATGACAGTAATTATTTCTATCAAATAAGGTCGAAAGAGGGCATCACGAACTTTTCAATGCGTATCAAAACTACAGCAAGCCAAATTGCCATTTACCTCACATTCCTGATTGCTTTTCCATCCTCATATGCACCTTTGGTTCAAGGAAAAGAGAAAGACACATTCTCTATCTCTTTAGTTCAGCAGGCCAAGGTTAAAAAGATTGAAGGGAGAGAGGTTGTGTGTGAGACCTATACGGTAAAAGACGGCGATTACATCTGGAAACTCCTACGCCAGAGAGGGCTACTCAAAAAACCAGATCTTGCCGAGCTCATTTCCTTACTAAAAAGCATGAATAAATCTTTAACAAATCTCGATATTATTCACCCGGGACAAACAATATCAATTCCACTCAACATAACACCAATTAGAGGAGCTACAGAAAAAGAGAAATTTGTCCAGAAATCAATAATGGGTATTTCCTCGTTGAAAGATGTAGATTTCGACAATTATGTGGTTAAATCTGGTGATAGCTTAACAATGGTCGTATATGGAAAGTATAAAATACAGCCCGAATACCTTTATGATGAATATCTAAATCTGGTTCAAAAATTTAATCCTACCTTAAAAAATCTCGATATCATCTATCCAAATCAGGTTATCAGACTTCCTATCTTTTCTCCAGAGATAGTCAGAATGCCTGTTAATGTTACAAAAGAAAAGAGAGCTCTCGAGAAGAGCAAAATCATCCCATCTGAAGACACCGAACAAACTATTTCTTTAAGAAAAAAACTCAGGGATATCTTCAATCAGATGGACGAGGAATGGGTCGATACCGGCAAGCAGTTTATTCCGCTGAAGTCAGGTGGCCAGATACAACTAAAGGCCGAGTCTTTCCCTGTTTTAAATTTACAGAGTGGCATGCGATTGATTATTGACCTAAAAAATGAGCTTCCAGAAGACATCAGTCAGTTAATCCTCGCCGATTGGGAGGATTACGGAATTGTTCATCTGACCACAGACGATACCCTTAAAACTGCTATGGATAAAATCCTTGCAGCCAGTAACTATTATAAGATTCTTAAACCTGGGGAACAATTTAGGATAAGAAGTGGGGATATAGGTATCTCCATGGCTGGCGACTGGGTGATTATTCCACAAAGAGGCGAGGAAAATATTACGAAGAAAATAGCAGCAATCAGCTTCATTAATCATCCTTCCGAACAGACACCAGGAGTAATAAGGGCATATCTTAAGAAATTAGGGATAAGGGTAATTGATTATCCTGGTCTCCCTGTCCCGAAAGACATGACAGATGATGTACCTCGTGAAAAGGAAATAAGCATTGAAAAAAATATAGATTTCCCGTTACCCGCTCTTCTGCTAACCCTTGCTGGACAGCCTTTCTCTCGTAAGGTAAAAATTCCAGTTTATCAAGGAAAGGACTCTGAATTTAATTTAATTATACAGGCTGATCTATTTTTTAATCGGCACGGGAAAGATTGTATCATAAACACAACTGATCTATCGCCTGCTATTGTTTCTCTCCTTAAAAAGCATCAATTTCTGGTTCTCTCTCTTGCTGGTGAGAAAGATCTAAACAGAATGACAGAGCTAACACTTAATTTTCTTGGGCTTTCATATGACTCTAAACCGCATCACTTTCTGACATCGGGCAGGGATGAGACAAGAAATATAACACTGACTGTCCCAGGAATCAGTTTTTATGATCAGGAGGGAAAACATATTCTGGCAACTGATAAAAAGATGCCAACAGAAATTATCTCATTTCTCAATCAAAAGGGATACACTCTCCTCGAGTTAAGCCAATTTGAAGAATAAGCCCAGATTATATTCAGATCAAGCTCCTGCTTAGTGCTTCGATTCGCAAATACTATAACGTATTCTAATGAGTATAATCTTTGCGATTGTCTTCGACCCAGAGCTCCATTCGGCCCGAGTAAATAAATACGTCATCGAATTTATGAATCGAGGGACTTAGTAAGTCTTCCAATGCTCTAATCACATTCAGCTGTAGTTTACCTCAGAAATTATGTCCTTTTAATTTTTAAAAATTTCTGATATTAGTCTCTGCATGGTAAAATATCCTAACCTATGCATC
>Ga0307379_10002299_pt1 | contig 28565 bp, 48 predicted proteins | sample UN2MG_FD_202237 | JGI IMG/M metagenome (GOLD analysis project Ga0307379, IMG submission 202237) | Soil microbial communities from Risofladan, Vaasa, Finland - UN-2 | ecosystem: Environmental > Terrestrial > Soil > Coastal area > Acid sulfate soil | place: Finland: Risofladan, Vaasa | collected...
GCCACACGTAGCGTTTCATTTCGTCCACGTTCAGGCCGTGGTGGCGGCAATAGTTTGCGATGGCGGACCAGGGAATGCGCTGGATGATGGCTTTTTTGTCTTTGAACAGTGACGGCGGCCGTTCCGTTTGCAGGTCCATGTAGGCGGTCCAGTACAGGCTGAAACGCGGGTCCACGGTCGGCGGTTTTTCGATGACTTCGGGAACGGCCAGGCCGCGTTCGGCATAGCTTGCTGCGATGTGGCCCTGGTCTTTCGGTTGGTGTCCGCGCAGGCCGTGGCGCAGCACCGCTGTCAGTTTCCCACCGCTTCCTGTTCGAAGACTTTGCGAAAATTGGTCCAGGAATACGCCTTCGCTTTGATCTGCCGCGCCAATAGCGGCAAATCGTTCAGGACTTTTTCCACGTTCTTCGGCGTGCATTTCAGTGCCTTGCCTGCCTGGTCTGTGATGCCTTCCCAATCCGAAACAATCGCGTGCGCGAACAGGCGGTGTTCCATTTGCGGGTCGGCCAACATGTCCATGACGTTTTCCAGGCTGCCGCGTTCTTTCACAGATTTGGCCGCTTCGGTCGCCATGAACTTTCGAATTTCAGGATTCAGGTCACGGTCTGCACTGCGCACCCGTATCCTGCAAATTTCCTGTCCCTGGTGTTCGATTGCGCACCAAATTCCGTCAGTGACGGCCGATTCGCTTGTTTCGAACAGTTCATAAACACTTGTCATTTTTGGAATCCCTCACAGATTCGCGGGGTTCTACCTCACGAAGTTAAGACGCTGCACGCTGATGGTGTAGCCGAAATCAGGCGACAAAATTGCCTGGTATGTTGCCGGGATCGTTACGTCCTGATTTTTGCCAGGAACGTCAGGCGCACCGCCGGCGAATTTGATGCGTGGCATGTCGAACAACATGGCCCGGCCGTTGCTGTCCACGACGCTGATGTCCAGCGACGTTTCGGTGTTGGCCAGGATTTGGTCCAGGATTGCTTTGTTGTCGAAGTACGTTCGCAGCGTGCCAGTGACACCGACTTCGCCGACACCGATGCCGGCAGCGCCGAACACGCCGACCGCTTCCTGGCGGCGCAGGTTGTTGGTCAGGTCGATGCTGGCTTCCAGCACGAAATTGACGCCAGCGGTGTCAATCGGGTCCACACCGCGGCCCAGGCGGCCCACGTTGCTGCTGGTGTTATAAACGGGATTTGTGGCTGCTGCGGCGTCAATGGGTGCCGTTTCGTACAGTGCCGGCGCAATGGTGCCCACGTGCGCGTTGCCCGTTTCCACCTGGACGGCGCTGGAAAACCCGAAAAACGTCACCGCGCCGGTCATAATCGACTGCGGTGCCAGGGCGATCGAAAAATTGTTCAGGGCCATGCCCAGGAACAGTTCGCGCAACACTTCCACCTGGTCTTCGAATCGGCGTTCCAGTGCGAACTGGTGGGCTGTCACGGCCTGGGCACCATTTTCCACGTGGTCGCCGAAATAGATTTCCACGCGTTCGGCTGCTGCGGCGCCCAAAACCATGCCGGTTTGCGCGGCGAATGTCAGGGTGCGCGCCGTGGTGTCGATGGCTTTGATGCGCGCCCACACGTTGTTGCCGGCTTCCGCTGTTGGCCAGCGTGCCATTTTCACCCACATGCCAATGGTCAGCAGGGTGTCCACGTTGCCGCCGCGGGCATTGTCGAACATGGTGTTGTTGTTGGCGACCGTCAGCACGATTTCACCGGATGCCGGCGCTGCCATCGTGATGTCACCGACTGCACCAGGAATCAGGCCGCACACTGAAAGTTTGGTTTCAGCGCCGGACGTCCAGGCAGCCAGCACGGCATTGGTGCCCGCGGTATGTGGCACGACCGTCAGCAAATCGACGGTGATGACCGTCAGTTCATAGACGCCATCGCCCTGGTCGCCTGTTGCCAGGTCATCCAGTCGCAGGATGTGCCCGACTTCGTAGTCGTCGCCTTCGCCGGCAGCCAGTTGGATTTGCCCGGCTGCGAACGACACGATGTCCGTGGCGCCCAGGTTGAATTTGTTTTGCGAATACAGCGACATCATTGCCGATTCGATCAGCAGGTCGAACGCACCGAATGACATTTCGAAATTCGTGTCGCCGCCGGCTTCGCCGCCCACCAGGATCAGGTCGCTGGTTTGTCGATCGCTGCGGATTTCTTCCGACACCACTGTGGTCGGTGTGAATGCCAGCCCAGGCGCCCCGGTATAACGCAGCGCGGTCAGCGTCAATTGTGGGTTCAGGATTGGCGCCGATTTTGCCGGTGACCTGGCAATGCGGACGCCTACGCGATTAGTGTCAGACATGAGACTTTCCCCTTTGAATGGTCAGCATCACGCCGTCCTGATTAGATCATAGTGACTTTCGGCTGTGCAGTTCACCTGATTCCAGCCATTCACGACACCGTTGTCCTGTGCGCCTGGATTTTCGACCGAAATGCCGGCCACGTCCACCGTTTCCAAAAAATCCATCACGACTTCGACCAGCGCCAAACGCCTGCTGGCCAGTTCGCCTTTGCGCACATAGATGACGGCCGTGATGATAGCGAACCGGCGGATGAACCGCGAATTGCCTGCGCCCAGGGCCGCATGTTCTCCCGTTTCGTGGTTGTAACCGAACCGCACGAAGTCAGTGACGGCGCTGGTGTCAAAGTCTTCCGTATCCCAGGCGATGTTCGCAGCCAGTTCGCCGGCAGCGATCCAATGCGCCAGAAACGCCGCATTCATTGCGTCGATCTGAATTTCGGCGGTGGTAGTTGCGCCAGCCATCAGGGCAAATCCTTGCGTTCATTTCGCGCAATGTTGCGCCCAACCATGACCGCCGTTTCGATGAAACTGGTGGGCGCCTGGGTGCTGTGGCCATCGTTCAAAAGGCCAATATATGGGACGTTGTTCTGGATGACGATGCGGCGCGTGGACGGTTTGACACGTTCGATTTGCGCACGACCTGCTGCCAGCGATTCCTGGCTGGCTGCATTTTTGCCAGGTCCGCGGCCTTCGACACCGCGCACGCCCTGGATGGTTGCGCCCAGGGACACCTGCCAGTTCCGCCTGGCGTGGCCGCCCACGTAGCCTTCCGGCGCTGATGTCGGGTTTTGCCACAGGGTCGGATTGCCGACTGGCGTGGCGACTACAACAGACGACAGGATCGCCACCGCCACGCGCTGGATGTCTTCGCCGATTTCTTCGTCGATGCGTTCGATAATTTCCAGCGTGTTGTATGTTTTCACGGCCATCAGGCACCTGCCTGGCGCACTTGCGCGAACCACACGAACGAACTGTTGCCTGGTTTGGATTCGATCGCGACGACAATGGCCCACTGGCTGCTGCCGTCCACGATGATGTCCGCGGACGTGACTTTGCGGCCGGCTGGCGTCAGTGACGTCGATGCGATGATCGCCAGCGAATCGCCCAACTGGATCGCGGTGCCCTGGACCAATTCTTTTTTCAGGTCGATGAACACCGCTTTGACGGTTTGGCTGGCGCCCTTCGCCGCTTTGCCTTTCCACGGTTCAGTCGGGCTGACGTTCGTGGTGCCAGGTCCGACCAGGGAAACATCGCGCCCGAATTCGGCGACCAGTTCCTGGGCGACACCTTGCAGTTCCAGTTCGTCAGCAGCAGACATGTCAGGCCCGCAGCAGCGTGCGGGACGCCGCAGTGATGTATTCGCGCAGCACGCCTTCGGCCCGCGGATAGCGTCGGAACAACACCGGCCCACTGCTTGCGCTGGCGAATTCGGTTTCCTTTGACACCGCGCCTTCCACGCGGACTTTCAATTTGCTGATGGACTTGCCGCTGGCGTCATAGGTTGGGTTCGGATTGATGCCGTTGCCGGCAGCGATCAGGGCATATTCCGCGCACGCCTGCGCGATGGCGGCCGGTATAGCTGTGGATGCGATCACTGCTCCCGATGGCAATTTCAGGCCGTCGCGTGGCCAGTCCAATGCCTGGGTGTCCTGCGTGGCTTCCGCCAGTTCGCCCAACCACCGGCAGCGATAGGTTTGATCCATGAACTGCGTGGCCACGATCAGCGCCGCCAGGCGGTCCTGGGTGCCGAATGCGGCCCATTCATCCTTCCGCCCGGTCAGTTCCATGTAGGCTTTGGCGCCGGCGTCGTCTTCGTATGAATTGGCGTTCGCCAGCCCGGTGCCGTCTTCCTTCGTCAGTGTGATCGCCATGTCGTTCGCCTATGCCTTGTTGATGTCCTGCTGGACTGTGAATTTGCCCGCCAGCAGCAGGGTGATGCGCTCGCCAGCAGCATCGTCCACCTGGAAATCATAGAAATAATCGCCGGGCACGTAGGCGTCCGAAATGACTTTCCGGGCCGCGACGTTCACGCCAGCCGGCTGAAATTCCACGATGCCATTGGTGGCCGGCGCCACGATCGTGACCGGCATCCTGAACTGTTCGTTGGCTGCGGTGGCTGGTTCGTCTTCGCTGTTGACCACGATTTCCATGTTGACCAGGCCAGTCAAGTCGAACGCTGCGCCGGCTTTCGTCAGCGTCATCTGTTTCGCCACCGTGTCGCCGCGGGTGTAGGTTATATCCGGGCCTTTGCCTGCCATTATCCGCACTCCACATCAGGTTCGATTGTCGCCACCAGGTCCGCTTCCAAAACGCCCACCAGGTCGGCTTCCACTTCCGCATCCAGGTCGTCGATGACCAGGCGCGTGCCAGTGTTCACCGTGGCCGGCGCGAAAAGCAAATATCCGCCCAGGGTGATCATTCTTTCAAACTCGTATCGACGCCGACCAGGCTGCCGATTTCGTTTTTGGCAGGGATCAGGTCGGTGGTCGTGCCGCGCCGGTATCGGTGCAACAGGCTGCCGGCATTGTCGAACACTTCGTCCGCTTCCAGCATGTCCCTGGACTGTTCGATGTCCAGGTCGAACTGGCCGCGCCAGTAGCGCACATCGACCTGGCTGGCTGCGATCGGGTCCGCGTCGATCAGGAACGCGTACCGCAGGCCATTGACTGCCGCGAACGTGAACGTGTACAGGCCGCGGGTCGTCCTGTCCGTCATCGCTGAATCCACAATCACTTCGGCGCCGGTGTCCAGTCGCTGGATGGTGATGGTGGGCGCCGTGGCCAGGGCGTTCACTGGCGCGTTGGTTTTCAGCAGATTGACGGAAATTTCCATGATTTAGTCCGGCGGATTCTGGTGGATTGGCGCCTGCATCAGCGCAGGCATCACGCGGTTGACTTTTTCCCACGGCAATGATTTCAGGATTTCCACCACGTCCTGCATGGTCGAAGGCGGCACCAGGTGCCACATCGGTCGGTTCGGGTCCAGTGGCGCACGCGTGACAGGTGCGGCAGCCGCAGCGGCGGCAATGGCACCTTTCTGTTGATCGGCGTGTGCGTCGATTTGCTTTGTTTTCGCGTTCATTTTCTGACCCTCACAGTCCAAAGTTATGCGGCGTCAGCCGCGATGCGTGCAAGTGTATCCCCATTTTCAAAAACCATCCGGGTCGCCGGTGATCGCCTGAATGGCCGATCTGATGCGCTGTTTTCGTTCGCGCAGACGTTCTTTCGATCCGAGCATTTCGTCTTTGACCAGGCGGCCGACCGTGCCGGACGGTTCGGCGTCGATCAATACGGTGAAACGGTCGATGGCGGCGTCAATGTTGTCGCGTTCATCCCGCAGTTCGATCAGCACCGCGGATTCGATGGCCGGCACGGATTCAGCCAGGCCGGTGATGTTCACCTGCAAGGCGTCCCACAGTTCCAGGGCCACGGCACTGCCCAGGGCCACAATTTGGTTTCGCCATTGCGCGTATGTGTCGGCATTGGTTTGGCCCAGGCGGTTGTATTCCACGGCCAGCGAGTCGATCCAGGCGACTGCCTGGGCGTTGGTGAAATTCGAAACCAGCACCGTGCGAATGGCATCAGCGAAATCGCCTTTGTTCAGGGCGTTGTCCAACAGCACGGCGTCCACGCCGGCTTCGTATGCGTCACGAATTGTCATTATGCGAACCTCACGGAAACCAACAGCACCCGATTCGCCGCCGGCAATGCGCCGCTGGCCGAAATCGTGCCGTTTATTGTGAACCAGCCGGTGTTGTCCACCGTGCTGGTGATGGACATGACCAGGAACGCGGAACTGCTGCCACTTTCCTGGATGTAAATTTGATCACCGGACGCCAGGGCCGCCAGGATGTTTTGCGCATCGCCGCCGGCGTCAGTGAACTGGTCAACATATAGGGCCGTGACGCTGGCCGGCGTTGCGTTGTTGAATCGCAGGGCGCCGGCGCCTGGATCGGCTGCGCCGGTGGCGGTCCTGAATTTCCAGTTGCCCGAAATCAGGCCGGCATTCGTCACCCTTTCGATGATGCGCCACCTGTCCGTGCCGGCGTCGTCATACCAAATTTCGACCGTTTCACCAGGCTGCAAAACGATGTTCTGGCCGTTGGACGATGCGAAACGGTTGGCCGCCAGGCTGGCAGCGTCCTGGTCGGTCAGGGTGATGTTGAACGCGCCGATGTTCACCAGGCGGATGGTGTCGCCGTCCTGGCCGAATCCGAACGCGACGTCGATGCCGGTGATGTTGTAGTCGGCATCCGTGTCCAGCCGGACAATCGTGCGCTGGTTGTTGTTGGCCGCCAACTGATAATTGTTCTGATTCGCCGTGATTTGCGCCGGCGATTCGCTGCCCAGGTTCACGCGGCCGTCGATGCGGGCGCGACCATTGACACGCAATGCCTGCACGCGTGTGGCGCCGAATGATGGCATTTGCGCCACGTATAGGTTGGACAGGTCGTCGATGGTGCCGCCCGACAGCAACACCGCCGGGCTGTTGATTTTGAACGCCTGCAAATCATTGACCGTTTGGCCATTGACGTCGATGCTGCCGCTGGCAGTCCACAGCACATCCGAGTATTCGCCGCCGATCTGCACCTGGCGCAAATTCGCGCCCGCGAACTGCACGAACCAATTGTTGGAATTCGGTGTGGGCGCCGTGCCGCCGAACACGACCGCGTTGACATTGAACCCCAGGCCGATGTCCAGGGCGCCGCCGTCATCCTGTTCGAATGTCCATTCGTCGGCGGCGGTCGGTCGCAAATATAGCGGGTTTGCCGCCAGGCCGAACTGCGTGGAAAACAGAAACGCGGACTGCGCAGTGTCCCAACCGATGGCGATGTCGGCGGCTGCGCTGGTGGCGCCCAATTTCAGGAACACGTTGTCGTTCAGGTGGACGTGGCCGCCGAAATCGGATTGCGCCGTGCCCGTATGATTGATAAACAAGCCGGAATTCATCGCGGAATTGATGCCGCGCAGCGTGGTGATGCCAGCGGCGGGGATGTTTGGAATGTCCAAACAGTTAAGCGTGCCGATCGTACCACCTGCTATCAGGCCCGGCGATCTGGCCGCGAAATAATTGACCGCTGTGATCGACGCCGTGCCAACCGTGGCATCCACGGAACAAAACGCGAAAAATGTTTCGTGCGATGCGAGCGTGAAATTTCCAGCCAGGTTCGGGCCTACGCGTAGTTGCGATCGCACGGCATTTTGCTGGCTGCCGGTTCTGGACCCGCCAAGTGAGCCGGTTCGCAATATCGGCTGGTTGATCATGGTGTATATCGGGCCAGTGTTCGCGCCCTGGCACGTGACGGTGGTGCCCTGATTGAACAGCGACTGCGTGTTGAACAGGTTGCCCTGTTCGGTCAGGATTAGTTCGCCGCGCCAATCCACAAAGTTTGGCGCGGTGTCGTTGCCGATTCCGCCGCCGCCTGGCACGATGCTGTTTATCGTGCTGCCCCACAACAAACACGCATTGCCCACCTGGGTGCGCGTTCGTCCGTCCGGGTAAAATTCCACGCTACCGTAGCCGTCCACCACTTCGTTGATCGCCAGCAAACGGTTGCCCAATGCCTGGCCATAGTTGATTTGCAGCGGCTGGACATTCAGGAACGCCGTGCCGGCACCGTCTTCCAGCACCACCATCGCGCCAATGGGCGCCGCGTTGTCGCGGATGGTGAACGGTTCGGCAGGCGCCAGCGTGATGTGCAGGGCGCCGCCTGTTGCGGCATACGCCTGCTGCACGTTCACCGCGTGCGGGTTTGCCATGCTGGCCAGGTGGGCATCCAGGGCTGCGTGGCTGTTCACGCCGATGTTGGCGATGGCCGTGTGGTCAATACTGGCCTGCGTGAAATGGATGCTGGCGTCGGCGATGTGGTTGGCCGAATTCGTCAGCGCCGTGTCGATCTGCGGGTGCGTGTTCACGCCGATGTTGGTCAGCAGCGTGTGATCGGTCACGCTGATGTTAGGAACGATGGTCCAATTGCCGGCGAAAATTGTGGTGGACGGTGTATTGACCACCGCGACCAGGATGTCGCCGACAATGAACGGTTGGCTGTCCACTGTGCCGGCCACGGTCGTGTTGAACCAGTCGCCCTGGTTCAGTGCTGCCGGGAACACGCCGCCGGATGCGTCGAACGGCCCAACATATTCGCCAAAACTCTGCACTGTTTCCAGCGTCCAGCCCAGGCTGTTGCGCACGTAGCTGCTGCCGTTGTTGGGTGCGTCAGCCCAATGGATCGTTGTGTCCGCGATGTGCGTGGCGAACGAACCGGCCAGGGCCGTGATCGCGGCCTGGTTGGCTGCGATTTGGCTGGCGTCCAGCAGTGGCGTGGCGTTGACGCTGCCCACGATCAGTTCCGGCAGTTGATGACGCCGCGGCCCATTGGGTTACCGCGTCCGTCGATCAGTTCGATGTATTCCACACCAGTGAACCCGGTGGTGATGCTGGCTTCCACCAGGGCATTGGCTGCCACGTTGCCCAGGGCCGTGAATCCTGGGCCTGTCGCGATCACGCCGACATTGACACCGGCCACGCGCAATTGAATCACGCCCAGGCCGTTGGACTTCCTTGCCTGGATGCCGGTGATGGCGGTTTTGGAACGCACGCCGGCGAACACCTGTCCGGTGAACAGTGCGGGTTTGGTGTCACCCTGCCACGAAACCACCGCACGCCGTTGTTTTGTGTTTTGGCGGCGGTAATAGGCGGCGCGGTCCTGCGCAGCCACGGCGGACTATTCCTTCGGGTCGGCGTCAGCGTCGGCTGGCGACTTGCGTTTGCCGCCACCGATTGCCTGGTCCAGCGGTGATTTGCCGGCCCCGATGGCCAACATTTTCAAACGGTCGCGCACGCGGCGTTCGCGGTTCTCCGTGGTCCGGGCCTGCACCTGGCGCAGTCGTTCGATGAACGTCATGCCATCAGGTTCGGAAACCGGGTTTGCCAGCACTTGCTGTTCGTCAACCAGGACGCGTTTGGCCGCTTCCAGTTCAGCCAGTTCGTCGCGGATTTCATCCAGGCGTGCACGCGTTGCCAGGCGCAATTCGATTTTCGCTTTGGCTTCGTCGGACAGTTCTGCCGGCTGCAATGGTTCAGGCGGTTCCGGTCGGTTGGCTTTGGCTGCTGCCAGGTGCGCCGCATTGGCCGATGGTTCGGCGTCCGGCTTGCTGTCCTGTTTCTGCCTTTCGGTGGCTGGTGCGCCTTCCACGATGTCCGGCTTGTCATCCGCTGCATCGGGATCGCTGGACGGTTCCGGTGCCGGCGGTGGTGCCGGCGGTGGATTGTCCGCTGCTGCGGCATTCGCTGCCGCTTCGATGTCGTCAGCCGGTGCGGCTGCCGCTGTTGCCTTTTTCTTCGCCATAACGGTGTCCCTTTGGTTGGAAAAACCCGGCGGATCGCCCGCCGGGTTCTCGGTTTGGCTGTTGCTTAGGCTTCGGTCGTGCGCAGCCGGGCAATTTTGATTTGCTTACGTTCGGGAAATACGCGATTCCAGGACGTTGCTGCTGCCAGGTTGTTCGCCGTTGCGGCATTGGACGGTCCACCGTTCGCTGCCGTGCCGATGTAGGCATGGCCAGCAGGGTGCAGAATCCACTGCACGCGACTGGTCAGTGTTTCCGTGCCGGCGCCATTGCCCTGCAATGGGATGCGGTCGGTTTCCACTGGCACTTTCGGCGTGCCAACACCCAACTGAATCGCACCAGGTCCGAAAATCCACGAATCATAGTCCTGGGTCGAAACCGGCAGGCCATCGTCGATAATCACTTCCAGGTCGCCGAACCGGGCGATGCGCGTGTCGTTGTCGCTGTCCCGAATGAAATCAATCAGGTTGTTTTTGCGCATTTTCGCGTACACGACCGAATGCACCATCAGCATCGAAAAGTCTTCCAGGCTGTCGCCGGCTGTGGCCACTGAGTCGATCAGGGCTTCCGCACTGAAATCAGTGACGCCAGCAGTGAACGCGCCGGTGATGTCGTTGGTGTAGTCGCCCGCATCGTTCGCGGTGTTGTCTGCGAAAACTCCATTCATGGTTGCAACGAATGCCGCCTGGGCGCGTCGTGACCAATAGGTCGCGACTTTGTTGGCGATTGCTGTGGCTGGATCGGAACCGGCCAGGGCTGCCGACAGGTCGGCCGTTTTCCATGACTGGTTGCGTGACAGCCGGACCTGCACTTCCTGGTTCGACGTCAGTTTGAACGGAACGGACGGCGTTTCTGAATCGTCGCCAACCAGGTCGGCATCATCCGCCAGGTCGTTCCATGATGGTGAATTGAAAGTCAGGCCGCCGCCTGCCAGGTCGCCATCCATTTGTCCATTGCGAACCGCGGCGCCCGACTGAATCAGCCGGCTTTTTTGTTCCGTGGTCAGTTGAACGTATGGGACGAAAATTTCCGGGACTACTACGTCCGCGATCTGAACTAATGCCATGAGGATTTCCCCTTTGTGTGAAAAAAGGCACCCTCACGGCGCTGACGTTTCGGATATTACTACTTTTTCGGGCGCGGTCCACCGATTGATGTGCCTGCGACTTTGGCCAGGCGTTCGGCTTCGGGTCGGTCACTGCGTGTCAGTGCGCCCTGTTTCGTCATGTTCCAGCCGTCATGGCTGAACGGATTGTCGGCGCCGCCACCGCCGCCGCCAGTCCCACCAGGGCCTGCACCACTGCCCTGGCTGTCAGGCCAGAAATGCGCCCAATCGGCCGATCGTTTGATGGCGGCCATGAAACCTTCCGGCACAGTGTTCGGCGTCACGCCTGGCACGGTCACGCCTTCCAGTTTTGTCACCACTTTGCCGTCAGCAGCCATTTCGAAATTTTGCGCAATCAGTTGCACCATTTGATCCACAGCAGCCGGTCGGACGCCGGCTTTGGTTGCTGCCACGGATAGCGCGTTTTTGATTGTTGTGGTGATCGCGGTTTTTTTCGCTTCGCTGCCGACAGTTTCGGCGGTTTTCAGTTTTTCAGCGGTTGCGGCCAGTTCGCGTTCCAGGTCATGCACACGTGCAGCCAGCGCAGTGTCATCACCCGGTTTGTCGCCTGGTTTGCGGCCGTCGCCGTTGCCAGGTGCCAATTTCGTCACCGCGTCAGTGATTGCTGCGGTGATTTCTTCGCGTGTCATGCCGGTCTGTTTGACAGCTTTCAAATCGCCGGCGGCATCGGCCAGGCGTGCTTTCAGCGCGGTCTGGTAGTTGGTGAAATCGGCTTCGGTCTTCAATCCCGCAAGTCGCAACACCGCTTTGCCGTCTTTTTCAAAATACAGTGCAGCCAGGTCGGCAGGCACATCGGTCAGTTTTTCGTAGCTGTCAGCCAGTTCCACTTTTTGGGTTCTCCGTCACGGATGAATGCGGGCATCGCGCCCGCTGCCGGGATACTAAACCCCGCGCCGCGCCGTTTGCAACATCGTCACAGGCCAGGAACCAGGTTTGCAGTGATGCCTGCCGCATTGAATGCGGCACGTTCACGTTGCCACAATTCCGGCAGCGTGTAGGTGCGGCCACTGCTATCGACGAAACGGTCCAGCGTCAGCCCGCCTTTGCGGAACAATTGGCCTTTGGTGACGCCCAGGACTTCGTTTTGAAATGCCACGTTCTGATTCGCCAAAAATTGCGCATAGGTGGTTTCAGCCGGCACCTGGCCAACCAGTTTTTCAACAGCACGGCGGCGCGCAGGCCCGCGCAGTCCGCGCAGGTTGGCTTCGGTTGCGGCGTTCGATGGCCGGCTGCCGATTCGTTTGCCGTCGATCGCCGGCACACGGATCGAACGACAGTTCAGGTGAATCGGCGGGATCGGGCCTTCGCCTACGTTGTACAGGTTGCCGTCCAGCGACTGGCAAATCGGCGTGGTGCGACTGTCCAGGGTCGCGGTATAAATTTCCTTTTTGACCACGTTCGCGTTGGCCGCATAGAAATCCTGCAATGCGCCGTTGTTGATCGCTGCGGTGGTTGTCTGCGCCAGCGTTTGCGCACCGCGTCGGGTGATGTTGCGCACGCCATCGCTGCCGCCCAATTCACTGGTGCCGAAAATGCGCCTGGAAATTTGCGTCGGCGTTTCGTTGAAAATCAGGCCCTGGCGTATTTCATCCATCCAGCGCCGGCGGTCGGCCGCTTCGTAGTTGGACAGCCAGTCGCGCAGGATTTGTTTTTGCATCGGCCTGGCGAACACGATGCTGCGCAGTTGCCTGGCGGATGGCACCGACAGCGCGACCACCACCGGCAGGTTGGCTTTGATGATCGCCGCAGTGGTTTCAACTTCCAGGCGCACCAGTTCGGTCAGTTCGGTGCGCACCAGGTTCGACACTTCCAGGAATGCCGGGCCGTTCAGGTCACGGATGAACCGTTCCAGTTTGATCATGCGCAGCGTGGTGGCAGGCCCTGGGTCGAATCCGCCGGCCATGTTGTCCAGCCTGGCTTTCAGTTTGCGGCGCACGGACGGTTCGGCCCGGTTCAGAATCAGCCGAATGCGGGCAGCCAGGCCATCGGCGAACCGTTGCAGTTCGATTTTGTGCCTGGTCAGGTCATCCCGGATTCGTTCGTTACTGGTTGCCATTGGCGTCGTCGTTCAGGTTGTCCACGTTGTCCTGGTTGCCTGGTTCGCCACTGGCATCGGCCGCACCTGGTTCGCCCAACAGTGTGGTGTCGTCCACTGCCGGTTCGTCGGCAATTTCGTCCTGTTCTTCGTCGAACGTCAGGCTGGTCAGGTCGCCTTTGCGCATCCTGGCGTGGATGCTGCGAATGGACAGCGGTGCGCCGCGTGACTTCGCGTTCATCAGGCCCAACAGTTCCGCCGCCGGCATGGATTCGTCGATGAAATCGGTGTTGGCCGTGACTGACACATCGTCAGGATTGTCGCCGACCCATTCCGCGCAAATTTTCAGGGCCATTTCCAGGCCAGCGGCACTGGTTTCGGCGATGTTCACCAGCGTGGCCGTGCGTGCTGCCACTTTGATTTTCAGGGTTTCCGCCGCTTCCGCGCCTTTGCCGGACATCAGTTGCAGCCCGTAATTGTTCGCCCGTTCGAAGTCGTTTTCCTGCGCACTGCGCATTTCCGGGATGCCCAGGCTGTCGGCGCCGATGAATTTGGCGTCACCGTTTTCGTTCGGGATGTTGATGTGCGCGCCGGCGCCCACGATCAGTTTTTGCGTCGGGTCGTCCGGGTCGATGTTTTCGCCGATGATGACCAGTGTGTCCTGGCCTTGCATGAACAGTGCCTGCCGGTAGTCGGCATCGCCGCGATATATCGTCAGCGCCAGCCTGGCCAGGCCCAACAGTGGGATGTCGCCCAATTCAGGCGTCAGGTCCGCGTCGTTGATGAAAACGAACGGGATTTTGTCCAGGGTCGTGCCCTGGATGTTTGGCATGATGTCGGCCAACGGGACGCCATTGTCTTCGACGGTCACCGTATAAACGCCATTGATGACACGCAGTGCCCTGAATTTGTCTTTGTGTTCCCAGGTGAAACCGTCGCGGACGTTCCTGCCTTCGTCCAGTGTCACCAGGCTGATTTTGCGTTCGGCCGTTTCAGCGTCGAACACTTCGTCGTCCCAATTGATGATTTGCCGCGCACGATAGTCCACCAAATAGGGCAGGTTCCTGGATTTGTCCACGTCAGCGAACAGCCCGGTGCGGCCGAACATCAGTTGCGTCAGTTGCAGCCGGCGAATCAGTGCGGTCAGTGGTTCGCCGCGTGCGGTCGCCGTTTTTTCCATGTCAGCCAGGCCAGGCGATAGGGTGATCACTGGCGGTTCGCGGTTCATCACGCCCACCAGGGCGTTGGCGGTGTCTTTCAAAATGGTGGGATAATTGGCCCGGATCAAATAGGACGCATACAGCGCCGCGCCTTCCTGGTTGGTTCCCATGCCCAGGGCACGCTGGCCCGATGTGGTTGGCAGGTACACGGTGCTGCGTTCTTTGATGCGCCGTTCGCCTGCGTGGCCGTCTTCCATGACGATCCAGTCGGGTTCTATTTTCGAAAATTCGGGATGCCTGGATTGGATGTCTGACTGTGCGTTCGCCATTAGTGTGCCCCTTTGATTCCGCCCGACGTCACGCCGCCTTTGTGTTTCAGGCATCGGTGATATGCACGTGCAAATCCGTCCGCCTGGTCTTTATAGTCGCCGGTGGGAAACGCGACCATTTCTTCGATCCAGTCCCGGTTCCAGGGTCCGCGCACGATATAGACGTTTCCCGCTTCGGCCTGCGCGGCCGGCGCGTCCTGGCGTGTTTCCTTGCTACCGGATTCGGGCGAATAGTACACGCGAAACCGTGGAAACATGCCGGCAAGGCTTTCGGCCTGCGATTTTCCCGCCTGGCCTGGGTCTTGCGGAAAGTCGATAATCACACCCTTTCCGTCCCGGTCAGCCACACTTTTCATTTTTGTTTCAACTGTCAGTGGCGAACCGCGGAACCGTTCACAGTCTTCCACGTAGAATTTAGCACCAACACGTCGCACGCGCACGCCTGCCGTGTAGGCGCCGGCGCCCTTGTTCTGTTCTTCGGTGGCAGCCAAATCCCAACCACGACACACGACGCCGCCTTTGGGCACATCGCCGGCGTCCACGAATTTGCCGCCGAACCATTGCAATTTGTACATGCCACCGCCGCGTGGCACAGGTCGCTGTTGCAGTTGGCCGGCCGTTGCATAGGCACCCAATTCCAGCGCCAGCCTGGTCACGCGTTCTTCCGGGAACAGTTCCGGCCATAGCATTTGGCCGTCTTTGGTGCGGAAATCGCCGGGCAGTTTGCGCCCGGATTTCAGTTTGATAGACACCGTGACGTGCGGGTGCTTTTTTTCATAGCGTGCCGGCAGGCACAGGTGCACCAGGTCCGCCTGGTCAGCCAGCATTTCGCCGGCGTAGTCGCGGGAATGTAGGCGCTGCATCATCACGCACACGCCGCCGTTTTTCGATCGCACGCGGGTCGGCAATGCCATGCGGATGCGCCGCACGACTTCGTTGCGGTTGTCGTCACTTTCGGCCTGTTCCACGTTGTGCGGGTCGTCCAGGATCACAAAGTCGCCGCCTTCGCCCATGATGCCGCCGACGCTGGTGCTGAACCGATAGCCGCCATGTTCGTTTTCGAATCGGCTTTTGACGTCCTGGCCTTTGCGGATCGACATTTTGGTGTCGCGCAGTGCGCCGACCACGTTGCCCCATCGCTGCTGATACCAGGGCGACCGAATCAGTTTTCGGGTTTTGTCGGCATCGCGCAGTGCCAGGTCGCCGCGGTATGACGTGGCCATGAATCGTTTGCCGGCGCGTTCCTTTTTGGTCCAGCAGTACGCGTTCAGCAGCACCGACACCGACAGGCTTTTCATGTGACCAGGTGGCACGTTCAGCAGCAGGCGCGGGATTTCACCATCGACGAATGCCTGCAAATACTCGGACTGAATTTCCAGGTGCCGGCCATCGACAAATGGCACCGGGTCCAGCCAGGGCCATGCCTCACTGGTGAACAGGTGCAGGTCGTCTTCGCAGTATTCCGCCGTCCTGGCTTCGAAATAGGACAGGGTTTCCGTGTTAAGTGGCAGCGCCCGCACAGGCTTTTCGCAACAGGTGGGTGATCGTGACCACTTCGGCTTTGGTCAGATTCGACAGGTCCGGGATGGCCAGCGCCGCACCAGCCACTGGTGACATGCTGCCGTCCGGGCTGACCTGTTCCACACGCGTGATTTGCTTATATGACGGATGCCTGGCTTTCAGTGTCAATTCCAGCAGGCGGTCGGACTTCGTGACCACTGCGCGCATTCGCGTCCGCTTGTCGCCGCCCTTGATTTCCAAATAGGGTTTCATTTCGACTTCGCCTTCCACGCCGCGTTTGATGCCGGTGGCTTCCAGTTTGTCCAGGAAAATCATTTCCGCATCGTCCCATGCCAGTGCGAAGTCGGCGTCCCTGGCTTTCAGTTCATACCAGGATTTCCGGGAAATCTCGCCGGCGATGGCTGCCTGGGTGACGCTGCCGCTGGCTTCCAGTTTTTTCAGGAACATTTCGCGGCGGCGTTTGGTGATGGACTTGCGGCGCACTTATCGGTCCCGCCTGTGGTGCCGTGAATTGGGACAGGTGGCGAAGTGACTGACGTGGCCTTTTTCGACGTCGAACAGTTTGCCGCCATCGCGCACGCTGGAACAGTCCACCGGCATTTTCGTGCCCTGTTTGGTCATCATCCAAACGATCGGCGCATTGCATGTTCTGCACTGGCTGGCCATCAGTTGAAATCCTGGTTGGTGAACTGCCCACACGTTGGACAGTGGAATCCGTCGCCGCCGCTGCCGGATGTGTCAGGCACGTCATCGTCGCGGTCCATTGTTGCCCAGGCGTCACGGTCGCGTTGCGTGAATCCAGTCAGTTCGACGTCGAAACCCTGCGCCACCAGGTCGTCGAATTCGACCGCCAGCGTGGCGAAATCCCATTCGGACAGTTCGGCCAGGCGGTTGTCGGCCAGGACATACGCCTGCGCCTGTTCGTCGGTCAGGTGCGCCAGGTCTATGGTCGGCACTTCGATGTTCATGTATTCGGCCGCCAGGCAGCGCGCATGTCCGGCCAGGATGTCGTCACCGCGCACCAGCACAGGATTGGTGAATCCGAACTGCTGGATGGACCGGGCGATGCGTTGGATTTGTTCGGGTTCGTGCGTCTTCGCGTTCTGCGGGTACGGCACCAGGTCGCCTGGCTTGCGGTACACGATCACGGCCGGCGGCAAACGCGTGTCGATGTTGTCGGGTCGGTCGTCTTCGTCAGGTGTTTCGGTCGGTTGGTCAGCCATCACGGCCCCTTTTCGCATCACGCAGGTCGGTTTTGTCACCGTGTCACGCCCTGGATCGTACCGGAACGGCGCGAAATCGTCACGGATTTGTCGTTTTTCGTTCCGAATTGGTCCCGAATCGTGCCGCTGCGTTCAATTCTGTGTCATTTCGGGCACCTGGATGCCGACCAGGCATCACACCAGGCGGATTTCGATGCCGAATATGGCTTCGACCACCGCCCGTTTGAATCGCGCAGCAGTGTCATCGAACCCTTTGACGTCTTCCACGATCTGTTCGCCGGTGCGTTTGTCCTGGTATCGGAAGTCCGCCCGCCACGAACAGCGCCGCCCGTTCGGATACCGCTTTGACCTGATTTTGATGTCCACGCCGGTCAGCCTGCCATCGACCAGGGCCTGGATGGTCAGCGGATATTTGGGCTGCAATTCGATGTTGGCAATTTCGCCGGCACGTTCCAGCAGGATCAGTTCCAGGTATCGGTCGCGTTCACGCTGCGAATCGAATTTGTGGCCGTTGGCTTCGCATTTTTCGTTTCCGAATTTGCGCGTGGATCGCCTGGTCACTTCGTGATCACGATTCTGACCGCCCTGGTGATTGGGCTGACGGTTGGCCGTGGGATGGATTGCAGTGCTTCGCGGCCGGTCCTGATGGTGTCCGCATAGGCCCGTTCTGCCTGGCGCTGCCGGTTCGTTTTCTTTGTGGTTTTTCCACCGCCGCGTTTGTTGGTCATTTCCGGTTCTTCCGTTTGGCCGCTTTCACCGCTTTGGCTTTTTTGCGGCGTTTGGCCAGGGCATTTTTGAACCAGGGCTGCGCCGTTTTGTCACCGTGGGCGCGTTTGGATTTGTTGCCACCGTGTGCCATCAGGTGGGCAGCGCCGATTCCCTCACGGAATTGGCCGCTGCGTTTAGGAAATTATGACGGATCAAAACCAGCGCCGAAAAACAGGCCGACCAGGGCCGGCCCGAACATCATCACCAGCAGCGCCAGAAATAGGATGGCCACCAGCCATTTGAATCCGCCGCGCATCAGTGGAACAGCCACTGCCAGGCAGCGATGCCGAACGACAGCGCCAGGCCGATGCCGATGAACCAGGCCAGCGGCGCCAGCATTTCTTCGCGGTGTTTGGTTTTCCGGGCATAGTAGCCGGTCGGGTCGAATGGGTCCGGGTCGTCCAGTGGGTCCACGTTGGGCGCGAAGTCCCGCGGCTGCGTGCGTTCGTTCACGCGCCTTTGACCTTGCCAATTAGGCGTTCGATGCCGCCTTCGAATGCCGGGAACAGATTGCCGACGACAGCGCCGGCAGCGAATCCGATGGCCAGGGTGATCATCAGGCCCGGATATATGAAAAAGACGATGACAGCCAGCACGCCGGCGATCAGCACCTGTTTGGAAAGTGATTTCAAAAAGTCCATGTGGTTCCCCTTCGTTGCGCGTGGTGCAACATTACAATGCCAGGCCGATCAAAACCAGCCCGATGACGGATTTGTGGAACAGGTTGTCGATGGTGTGGGCCGTTTCTTCGGCGCGCAGTTGGTCCAGATAGAACTGCGTGATTTCAGCCTGGTTGCGGCCTGCCTGGATGAACGTGTCGCCGGCGGCGCGTTCGTTGCGCAGCGCGGCAGCGTTCGCTGTGGCCACGTCATGGTTGCGTTCGGCCACGATGTCGAATTTGTCCAGGGCGTTCCAGCAGTCAATTGCGTCCGCTTTCCAGGGAATTGCGCACAGCACTGGCAGCGGTGTGGCGTCTTTGATTTCAGTGCGGTGGCTGGTGTCGATGTTCCAGTCAGGTGGCGGCGGGCGTGGCTGGCTTGCGCACGCGGCGACTGTTGAAACGATCAGCAATAGCATCCAGGTCCGCATCGTGTTCACTCCACTGTTTCAGGCGTTCTTCCATCAGTTTGTCGGCCGCCACGCCGGCATCCAGGTCACGGTCGGCAGCTTCGCGCAGTTTCTTCCCCTTTGCAATTTCGGCGGACGTTTTGCTGGTCATCAGGGCCGCGGCCTTGTCGATGTTTTTGGCGGCGCGTTTCTTCGCCTTTGTTGACCGGGCGCCAGCCAGGGCCATGCCGATCGCCAGCACGATGGTCGTCAGGGTGATGAACCAGCCGGCTGATTTGATTTTTGCCCACATGGTCAGCCCTTCGGGTTCGCGTATTTGCTGGCGATATTTTCCGCGACACTGTTGCCCATGTAGCCGCAGGCGACGGCCATGCCTGGGTTCATCCAGTCCATCGCCAGCGTGGCGACGAACGCGACCACACTGCCCAGGACTGCGATGGCGGTTTGCGCAGGGAATTCAGCGATGAATGCACCGACGCCGACTTTGGCCACTTCGCTGCGGTATTCGCCCCACTTCATTGCCATGTGCAGCAGCAGCCCGCACAGGCAGATGAACGCTTCCACTGCTGTTTTATATTGCACAAAAAAGTCGATTTCTTCCATGCGTCACCTATTTGAAAATCGCACAGCCACCGCCGGATCGTGGCGGTGTCACTGCACGGCAAAAACTGGCGGATTCGGAATTCCCGGCGCCACAGTAAAATTTGCAGCGTTCGATGGCGCACTGCGCACCCCGCTGGTGGTGATGGTGAACGCGACACAGGTGTGCGCACCAGGTGCGAACGTGCCAGGTGGTGCCTGGAATGTGTCGGTGTTCAGCGGCGCGTTGGGCACATTGGTCAGCAGCGTGCCATCGCATTCGATGTCATAGCTGGCGATCTGTGCCTGCGGCAGTGGCGTGGCGTCTTCGTATTGCGTCGGCGGTTGCCAGTTGAATGTTTTTTCACCGACAGCGAACACCAGCGGCGACAGCAGCAGCGTGGCGAAAATTAACAGGGCCAATCGTTTCATGGTTAGTTCTCCGAATTGCGGGCCGCCTGGTCCGCGAAATACTGCATGATGAATTCGTCGCGGGCGATCATCCTGGCTTCGATGCCGTTCAGTTGCGTGGCAATTGCGCCCAGGGTCGCGGTGTTGGCGTCCGCGGTCTTTTTGCCGGCAGCGAAATCCGTGCCAACCAATTCGGTTTTCACATCGGCGCGCACGACTGCGTGGATGTAATACGGCACACCCCACAACACGATGGCGACCGCAGCGGCCACCGCACTGATTCCGCCGATTATTTTGGCCGGTGTCATTTCCATCATTCGTTCCCCTGCGGTTCTGGCGCAACGATTTGTGCATATTCGGCCATTTTCTGCTGCGCATATTCGAATTCATTGCGGCGTTCAGCCTGGCGCTGTTCTTCGGCGCGGCGGGCGCCGGCCCTGCGTGCGGCAGCTTCGTCGTCCAGGCGTTTTTCCAGTGCTTCCGTGCGCGCCAATGCGGTCGCGATTTCGAATTCGTGGCGTTCTTCGCGTTCGTCGTTTTCGTCGAATCGCGGCGCAGCGACTGCTGCCGGCTGCGGTGCGCGCAACAGGTCCGGCGCGGTGTTGGCTTCCAGGCATTCGTCGCGGGTCGTGAAATGTTCAGCGATCACGTCGATGTCGCAGCGCATTTTTGCCGCCATCAGTTTCATGCCTTTGGCGTCATAGACTTCGGCCATGCACCACAGATTTGGCCCCACTGTTTGCCGGCTGACAATAATACTTCCCCACGCCGTGCTGGCCAGGCAGTCGTTGATGTCCACGTCGCCCAGGGCGTGGCTGAACGCGAACGCCCGGCTGCCTTCCAGGGTGACGTCGCCGCCGGTCAGGGTGCTGCCTTCGACGTTGGTGTCGCCCAGGTTGGTGATCACGTCGCCGCCGTTGATGTCGATGTCCACGTCATCACCGCCGCGTCGATCGTCGCCAGCCCAGGCCGGTGACAGGATCATGGCCCAAAACAGCAGGCCGATCAGCATGGCAACCAGGTGCTGCCAGCGAAGGATGAAAACAGGTTTTTCCGTCATGTGGATGCGTCCGGGTTTCGTTTCTGAATGTGGCCCCAATCCATCAGCGTTTGGTCGGTGGTGGTGCCGTCCATGTCCCAATCGCCGCCATAGACAATTGGCACGCCCAGGTATTCGCCGGCGGCGATCATCATGCCGCCCAACACGGCGAACGCGTGGGTGTCTTTCCAGGGAATGCCCATTGATCCATCGGGCAGTTTGCACCAGGGCGCGAAGTCAATGGCCTGTGCCCAGGGCTGGCCGTCTTTGGTGACCTGGTGGAATGATCCGGTTTTTTTCTTCGAATTGCCGGCCAGGAATGCGTCCATTTGCTGCTGGTCGCTGCGCCATCCCCACACGATCGTCAGGTCGAAGACGCCCTGGGCCAAAACATATTTCGGGATTTCGGCCAGTTCAGTGTCCGCGGTGGACAATTTGGCCAGGCTGCGTTCGCCGAATGTGAAAACTGCCATGCGCGCCATCCCGTTGTTGGTGGGCGCCTCACACGTCCGCGAATCGTGTGGAGACTACACCGGGACGAAAACCGCGGCAACTGGCTGGTGTGGACACGCCCTTTGGAGAAACGAACCAACCAGTGCCGCGGGCCTTGCTATGTTCGCACGGTCAGGCCCTTAATTCCTACCATATACGCCGGCGGGCGCGGGATTGGCACGTCCATCGGCCGCCACAGGTGTAAGCAAAATTCGTGATTGTTCACGTGGTCGCTGGCCGGCACGTGCAACTGCATCACGGTGGCATCGTCACCCCACAGCGTCCGTTTTATGAATTCCATGTCGTCGTATGACGGACACTTCGAACGGCGTGAAACGCTGGCGTGCTGCCATCCTTCTCCCTCTGACATGATCACTTTCAGGCCGCGGGCCTTGATCAAAAATGCGCCGTTCTGTTCGTCGCCAGGCGGGAACCCTGGCAGCAAAACGCGCCACTGTTCCATCCATTTGGGTGCGGCAAAACTCACTGGAACGCATCCACCTGGATGCCGTCTTTGCCTTCCAGTCTTCGTTCGGTTTTGATCACCTGGCGCCGCAGGTCGGCCCTGTGGACACGCAGGCAGTTCCTGCATTCCACCTGTGACAGTGTAGCCGGGAAATTCACCAAACGCGTGCTGCATGGGTCGTGCGGATACCCGCACAGCGGCAGGTCCAGGTCCGCTTCGGCGCCGGCTTCCAGGTCGCGCAGGATATGCGTCAGCATTGCCGCGCCGTTCGCGTGTCGCCAATAGCCCAATTTCATGGTGGAAAATGTCCTGTTTCGCGCATCAATTCGTGGTAGTCGAACCCTTTGCCCAGGCACCAAACGATGTCAACCAGCGGCGCATTTTCGTCGATTGCGAACAGTTGATTGAACGCGAAACCGTGGCTGTGGACTTTCACACCGCGTTCGACGAACTGGTGGCCGAACCCGGTGATGCGATACAGGCCGGAACTGTTGCTGCCGTGTTCACTTGGGTCCGCGGTCGGGTGCTTTTCGATCAATCCCCAATGGCGCAATTTCGTGCCGTCGCCGACGATGGTGGCGAACGTGTTGGCCAGCATCGTGTTCAGGTGAATCCACTGGCGTGGCTTTTTGCGGTCTTCGCCGTGCATGGCGATCAGAATGCGCGCCATGCCCTGGTTCAGTCGTCGCCGGCTGCGATGCACACGCTGGTCGCACACCGGGCATTTGGTGCCGGATGGTTCGATCGACTTTTCACGCGTGACGCGCCGCAGTTGCGTCAGGTTGTCGCCGAACAGGTCAGCCTGGTCAGTCATCGCCCAACACCGCCAACAGTTCGTTGTAGCTGTCCAGGGTCCGCGTCAGTGCTTCGTGGTGTCGTTTCGCCGTGTCGCGCAGGTCGGACTTTTTGGCCAGGTAGCGGACGATTTCCGGGCCGACTTCACACGCACGATCGACACCCCACCGCAGCGTCAGGCCAGTGGCTGTTTCGAATTTCTGCACTTTTTCGTTCAGGTCGCGGTAGCGTTCGCGTTCGGTTTTCAGCGCCGCGTCGTGGCGTTCTTTCATGCGGTCTTCGGCGTCACATTCCAGTTTGTGGCGGAAATACTGCGACGGTTCATAGGCCCGATTCGACCGCAGCATCGCGCACACGAATGACACGTGCGGTTCCATGTAGTCGGTGGCCACTGGCGGTTTGGTGCGGAATATCTTGCCGCCTTTGATTTCCCACAGGCCCCAGGTTTCCGGGACTTCGCCCACTGCGATCATTCCAGCCGGCGCCAGGACGACCCAAAATTTGCAGTATTGTCCGATTTCGTCGGCCTTCGCAGGGTTCTGCAATTCGCGCATCCAGTCAGCGCGGTGCGCCTTGTATTCGATGCCGGTGAACGACTGACCGCGGGATGGCCAGGTTTCGACGACCAGGGCGTCCGCCGTGCGCACCTGGCTGGAAAACCCGGTGGCATTGCGCACCTGCGGCAGCACCAACTGGCCGGACTTGCTGCATGATTTGTGCAGCAGTTCGATCGCGTCGTGTTCAGTCAGGTGTTTCTGTGGCTTTTTCTTCGTCATGTCGTTCGCCGAATTCGTGGATGTGGGTGTCGCCGTTGGTGTAGGTGATGCGGCAGGTTTCGTTCCGCCGGCGGTGCGCAGCCCGGTGCGATGCGATGCCCAACGGGTCGAAGTGTTTTTCGCAGGTGTGGCAATAGGTCACAGTTCGACGCCATCGACGAACTGCCGTTTGCCCATGAACAGCACGTGCGCCCAGGCGCCGCGAACCGTTATTCGGACCCACCAGGAAATGCCGTTCGGGCCGTCAGGCGTGCCACCAATGTCACGGAATTCAGGCGGTTCCAGGCCATGTTTCAGGTGGTGGTCGATGATCACCTGGACCGGGTGCCGCTTCACTCCGACACCGGCGGCACGTTGCACTGCGTCGGGTGTGGCGTGTTGCTGGCGATCCAGGACAGGCCGGGGCAATAGGTGCCGGCGCATTTGTACATGTGGCCGCCTTCGTGGCCAGCCGGTTCGCAACACTGCACCGATCCGCCGCCCAGGTATTCGCAGCGCGGTGCGTCTTCCATCGCGATGCCGGCGATGGCGTCGTGCACAGGTTTCAGGGCCTTCGACATGGCGAAGTCGATGTGTTTGACGCACACCGCCACGCCGTTGATTTCCAGGCCGTCATTGGATTCCAGGCAGTCAGTGAATTCACAGGTGCGTGCGTTCATCAGTCGGTCCATCCAAAACCGCAATCCGGGCAGGAATGCGTGGTCACTTCCTGCGGCGCCATCACCGCACCGCCGTCGAAACGTCTTCGAAATAGCGGATGCCGTCCACCGTCTTCGCTGATTCCATCGCCCTGGACAGGCCGTCGATGTCGCCCTGGTGCACGGAAATGATGCCGGAAGGCAGCCGGCCAGCAGCCACCGCAGCGCACACCGCTTTCACGTCAACCACTTCCGCTTTCCAGGTTTTCTTCGTGGACACGGATGCCCTGGTGCCGCGCACAGGCGCGGCCGTGGCCTTCGGTGCTTCGATCGCCTGGGAACCTGCGACGTCAGCCTGGCGTTCCAGTTCGACCGCCATTTCGTCGGCGCTGTTGTGCGTGGCCACGCGTGTGGCTTCGGCCGCTTTGCGCAGGCGGTCTTCGCGTGCGCGGGCTTCCTGTTCTTCCTTCTGACGCGCCTGCTGGCGGATCAATTCCTGGCGCCTGGCGTAGTCGTTCATTTTTTTGGTGCAGGCGTTGATCACCACGTCGATTTTGTCCCGCGGCACTTTGAACAGTGCGTCGATGTCGCCGGACACTTTTTTCAACGGACCCACCAGCGACAGGCGTTTGTCTTCCAGTTTGCGGCGGTAGTGGTTCAGGTCTTTTTTCAGGTCGCCGACTGTGCCGAATGTGTCGTCGTCGTGGATTTCGATGCCGTCCACCGTGGCGGCGTAGGCTTCGGATTGTTTGGCGATTGGCAGCAGTTCGCTGACAGCCAGTTCATGCGTTTGTTGCGTGTCCATTGGTATCCCTCACGGATTGAAAACGGCGACCAGGAAACCCGCGGACATCACGCCCGCGGCCTGGCCGCCAAAAACTATTTGCCTTTCAGTTCAGTCTGCCTTGTTGCGTGCCATGCGGCAAGTCCATCGACGTGTTTTTCCGGCACCAGCGACCAAATGTCCGACAGTTCCTTCGCTGTTTTGGCGCCGGTGATGGCCCTGGCGCATTCCGCCATCGTCAGTTCGCCTTCGACGTCAGGCGCCGGCTGGTCGGCGTCGATGCGCAGTTCGATCTGTTCTTTGCACTTCGCCACGATGTCGGCTTTGTCGGTCATGTTGCCGGCCGCCCATTCCAAATAGTCCAGCGGCACCTGGTCCCACTTGTAACCCTTCCATTTTCCGACCGGGAAAAACTCGTCGATGTCGGTTTTCTTCGGTGCCACGGTAGCGCCGCGCCGGGTGTCTCCGACTGCGCCGTCATCGTCTTCGCCAGTGGTCAGGCCCAGGGCGTTGGTCACGTTGTATCGGGACGCGTAGGCGTTGGCGCTGCCGACTTTTTGGCTGTCGTTTATTTTCAGTTTTTCATCCACCGGGCACACGAACGTGCGCACTTCGACGTGGCCACCGCGGTGCATCACGTAACACAGCGATTTGATGCTGCGGCCGTCTTCGGCGATGGCTGTGTCATACGTGACCGACAGGCCGCAGGCTTTCAGCGTCGGCCGGATGGTGGCCATGATTTGGTCCAGGTCCGCGTATGTGTACGAATACGACCCGCCGTCCGATGTGTTGACGAACGCCGTTTTGTTGTCATTGATCGGCGCGACATCGCCCTGGAAGTCGGACAGCGCAGCGGCGAACGCTTTGCGCTGCACTTCGCGTTCGTGGCGTTCAGCCAGGTCGAACAGGCGTTCCAGCTTGCTGACATCGACGCCACGTTCCAGGGCGCCCGCCAGCATGGTCAGCGGGTTCGGTGGCACCACCATCATGCCGGCGCCAGCACCCGCCTGCGCGACCAGCGGATGCACAGTTTGCGGTTCCAGGTCGAACTGCGGCGGCAGGTCATCACCAAATTCCAGGTCCGCATCGTCCGCGGTCGTCGGGATTTCTTCGGCCATGCCGATGTGCGGGCGCATCCTGGTCGTCGGTGGTCCATCGTCCACGCCTGGCAGGTCCATCACTGTGGCCGGCTGTTCGTGGACCAGGACGTCAGGGTCCGGCAGCGTGTCGATCGCCGGCGTGCCGGCTTTGATGGCTTCGCGGCCGATTGATCCTTCCGGGAAGTCTTCCGCGGTTGCGTCCGCACCAGGGAATTCCAGGCTGTCCTGGAACTGTTGTTCGATTGATTTCATGGTCGTTTCTCCAATTGGGTCGTGTCCGATTGTCGCATAGGTTGCGACTGTTTGCTGTGCTTTTTTGCCTTCCACATGCAAGTTTTCAAAATTGGGATGACGGCATCGAATTCGAAGACAAAACGGACGTCATCGTGATGGATGCGGCCTTTGGCATCGGGTTCGTGATGGTTCAGCGCGGCCACGGCCTTGCGGCACAGCCAGGCGTGCAGCCCTTCGTTTTCGTCGTGATCGCGTTGGAAGTATTTGGCCAGGCGCAGGCTGGCGCTGTCGATTGCGTGCGCGCTGATTTCGACCGGATGGTCGGCGACAGGAATGCCGCGTCGGTCCAGTTCAGACCGTGCGAAATCGCTGTCCCTGGTGTCCTGGTTGACCATCCAGCGCAAATATGAAACCGGCAGACGCGTCCACAATTCGCCGGCATGTTTGCCGAACTGGATGCGTTTGCCGTGGGTGTCGATTGACGGTTCGGTCATGGGCAATCAACCACCAGCAGCACCATCCAGGCCGTGAAAATGATGCCGCCCAGGAATCCCCAGGCCCACCAAAATACCGCTGGACGTGGCTGTGGGTCTATATAGTCGGGTTTCGATTTCATGGTGTTGTCCCTCACAGTTGGGTGTTCGCCTTGCGCACCCGCAGGCTGGCATGGAAATCGCCGCACCACTGATTTTTTGTGACGACTGGCCAATATCCGAACGGCCCAACATCGCGGGCCGCGTACATGGCCGAATCCGGTGCGATCCTGGGCGCCTTCCGCCGGCATTCGCCGCCAGCATTGTCCAGGCGTTGGTCACCCTGCGCCGCGTAGTGTGCGCAGTTCTGGCACGCCTTTGCGGTCATGTCTTCGGTGGCAGTGTGCGGTGAATTGTTCGGTGAATTTTTGGCGTTTCGAACAGTTCCACCTGGTTCGGGTTTCGATCCAGGCCCCACATCACAGCGACCAGTTCGGCCGAATCAGGCAGGTCATCCAGGCCGTCATTGTTATCGACCAGGCACACGTCGCCATCCAAATCGACCCACACGCGCAGGCCGAATTCATGGCACGCCAGCATCAGTTCGCCGATCGTGGTGGCTGGTCCCGGATAGGCCCGCCAGGTGGTTGCGTTCGCAGGGTCTTCGATTCGCAGCGAATACGGGATTTCGTCAGGCCGTTCGCCTGGTTTGTTGTTGTCGTTCATCGTTTGCAGTCTCCAATAGTTGCATCGCATGGTGCAGGTGTTCCGCCGCCATTGTGGCGTCGGGTGTCAGTTCATACAGCCACGGCCGTTTTCCGGTTCGGCCCTGGCCGTCTTTCATGCCGTTGATTCGGTCGCGGCGTTCTTCCGCTGTCAATGGTGCGCGGCTGAACGGGTCGAATTTGCGCCTGGTGGCCAGTTGCAGTTCCACCAAATCGCACAGCCGGCTGGCCACAGTGGATTCGTTCACGCCAGTGGCCAGGCTGACCAGGCTGACGGTCGCCGGCTGCATTTCGCGCAGGGCGATCATGGTTTCAAATAGTGCGGTTCGGATCATGGGTTCCCCTCACGGAAACGGCCGTGGTCACACGGCGATGATGTGGTCCCTGGTTGGTTTCTTGCGTTCTTCCCGCCGCGCATAGGTCGGATCGTAGCAGTGGGCCACCGGCACTTTGCCGCCATAGTGATCGAACAGCGCCCTGGCGGTTTGCCTGGTCGGCGCGACTTCGCCGGCTTCGATTCTATACAGCGTGGACCGATTCACGCCGATGGCATTGGCCACCTGCTGCACGGTTTGTTTCGGTTTCAGTGTTTCGCGGTGTCTTTGCAGCAGTGTTTTCATGTGCGCAATGTAGCATGAAACGCGACAGCGGCAACAGTCCCAAAGTGTGACCGAATTCCGGCGAAATCTGTGACGGCCATCACGCCCGGAAGTGTGCACCGCGTGCGACACTTTGACCGTGGACGCACCCTTTGGAGTCACCGAAATGAACATCGAACAAGTCACCAACACCGAAATTTTCATGGAAGGCGACAGCACCATCACCGTGGAAACGCTGGTCATCGTCGAATCCATCACCCTGTGGACGCCGGAAGACGAACAGGAATTCACGCCCATGTTCGCGCCGATGTTCGCGCCCGACTACGCCGAAACGCTGGTCATCCGCGTGATCGCTGCCGCGCCGTTCATTGCGCCGGTGATCCTGGACGTGTGCGGCCGTCAAACGTGGGTGTGCTGATGGCGACCCGATTGCGCGATCCACGCCAGGCTGAACGCCGAATCGACAGCCAGGCGGCGCCTGTGGGCCTGTGTGACGATTTGGCGCCGATGCTGGCCACTTTCCACGCCGCGGCCCTGTTCACGGTCCTGGACGCCCTGCGGCGTTCCCTGG
>Ga0307379_10002301_pt1 | contig 28555 bp, 24 predicted proteins | sample UN2MG_FD_202237 | JGI IMG/M metagenome (GOLD analysis project Ga0307379, IMG submission 202237) | Soil microbial communities from Risofladan, Vaasa, Finland - UN-2 | ecosystem: Environmental > Terrestrial > Soil > Coastal area > Acid sulfate soil | place: Finland: Risofladan, Vaasa | collected...
CGCGATCACACCGATCGTGTCGCGCATTTCCGTGAGGGCGCCGACCTTTCCGGCGAATTCCGGATCGAACAGGTCGTCGACGCTCGTGATCTCGCGGCCGGTGACGTCGGAGTTGTAGGCGATGCCAGCGAATCCGGTCTGCCAGGGCAGGCTGTACTCACCGGTGGGATCCCACGACGGGTTCTGGAGGTCGACGCGCAGGTTGGCGGCGTTCGCGACCTGGTCGATCGGCAGCTTCTCGAGCCAGTCGAGCGTGATCAGCCGGTTCGCCAGCCAACTGGTCGGTGCGATGATGTCCGGATCGATCGGCTCACCACGGCCCAGCAGCGGCTGGATCTTGGCGAAGTACTCGACGTTGTCGTTGTAGGCCTCGGTGTAGCGCATGTCGATGCCGGTCGCTTCCATGAAGCGATCGACTGTTCCGATGAGGTCGTCCTCCGTCGGATCGATGTACGCGGGCCAGTTCTCGAAGAACAGCGAGCCGCCGCCACCACTGCCACCGCCAGCGGTGCTGCCGGACGTGGCCGGAGTGGATCCCGATGCGCCGCTGTCGCTGTCACCGTCGGAATCGCTTCCGCATGCGGCGAGAATGGCCGGCAACGACATGCCGGCAGCGCCGAGCGCTCCTGCTCGCACGAGCAGCTGGCGTCGGCTGAGGGCGCTGCGCGGTGCGAGGAACGGGTTCGGACGTCGGGTGGTCATGTGATTCTCCTGGCTTCTCGGTTGCGTGTCGGTGGGAATGTGCGAGTGTCGAAATGGTACGTGAGGTGACGATGTCGCCGTCGTCAGGACTCGGCGAGTGCCTCGAGCGTGTCGATGTCGTTCGCTGTCGCGCCGGGTCGGCGAGGCCATCCGGCGAGCATGTACGCGCTGCCCGGATCCCATGACAGGTGCACGGTGTTGCCCGGGTGCAGGAACGGGAGGTCGGTGCCGGTGATCACGCTCGCGATCACCTCGCTGTCGTCGGCGAGATGGACGTTGATCCGTGCCGTGGCGCCCTGGAACACGACATCGCGCACCGATCCCTCGACCGATCGGCCGTCGTCGCGAGCGTCGGTGCTCGCGGTCAAGCGCTCCGGCCGGAGCATCACCGACACCGGCGCACCTGGCAGGCGCTCGGTGTCAGTCCTCGCTCGGACGGTGGGCCCGGCGTTGAGTTTGACGACGGTGTCGTTGCCGTCGGTGGACACGACCTCGCCGGGAAGGAGGTTGGCCGATCCGATGAACCCGGCGACGAACAGCGTCGCCGGGCTGTTGTAGATCTCTTCGGGTGTGCCGATCTGCTCGACGCGGCCGTCGCTCATCACCGCAATTCGGTCGCTCATCGTGAGCGCCTCGCCCTGGTCGTGGGTGACGAACACGAACGTGATGCCCACCTCGCGTTGGATCCGCTTGAGTTCGAACTGCATCGCCTCGCGCAGTTTGAGGTCGAGTGCCGCGAGCGGTTCGTCGAGCAGCAACGCGCTGGGGAAGTTGACGAGCGCCCGTGCGAGTGCGACGCGTTGCTGCTGGCCGCCGGACAGCTGCGTGGGTTTACGGTCGGCGAAATCGGCGAGCCGCACCACGTCGAGCATCTGTGTGACGTTCTGTTCGTACTCGCTCTTCGCGATCTTCTTCGACTTCGGGCCGAAGCGCACGTTGTCGGCCACGGTCATGTGCGGGAAGAGCGCGTACTGCTGGAAGACCGTGTTCACGTTGCGCTTGTACGGCGGCACACGACTGACGTCGACACCGTTGAGCAGCACCTTGCCCGATGTCGGCTGTTCGAAACCGGCGATCATCTTCAGGGTCGTCGTCTTGCCGCAGCCCGACGGACCGAGCATCGCGAAGAACTCGCCCTGCTCGATGCCGAAGTCGGCCTGCTCGACAGCGACGAAATCGCCGAACGATTTGCGCACGTGATCGAGCTGGATGACGATGTCGCTCATGCTGATGTTGCGGCCGTACGCTCGGCGGGGACGGGTCCCTGGCTCATGATCGACTGACACTACAGCTTGGCGGTGTGCGCGTTCTCAATGCGCCGATCGTTCACCCGGCGGCAACAAACACCGTCGGCGCGTGGCAATCTGTGGCTATGTCTTCCGAGCTGTCTTCCCTCAACTCCAATTTCATCGGTGGCGACTGGCGCCCGGCGGCCAGTGGGGCGACCGACGCCGTGCTCAACCCGGCAACCGGCGCCACGATCGGCGAGGTCCCTGCGAGTGACGCCGCGGACGTCGATGCCGCCGTTGCCGCGGCGAGCGCTGCGTTTCCGGCATGGTCGGCGTTGACGCCCCGCGAGCGCAGCGAAGTGCTGCACCGTGTCGCCGACATCATCGACGACAACATCGACGAGCTGTCGAACATCGAGTGCGAGAACGTCGGCAAGCCCGTCGGCATCGTCGAGTTCGAGATGGATCTCACGAAGGACAATTGGCGCTTCTTCGCGTCGGCCTGCCGGTTCCTCGAGGGCAAGGCGGCCGGCGAGTACATGGCGGGCTACACCTCGATGGTCCGTCGCGACCCGCTCGGTGTGGTCGCTTCGATCACGCCGTGGAACTACCCGCTCAACATGGCGACGTGGAAGCTCGGCCCCGCGCTCGCCGCCGGCAACACCGTCGTCCTCAAGCCGTCCGAGCTCACTCCCTACTCCGTGCTGCGCCTCGCCGAACTGACCGCTGACGTGCTGCCAGCGGGCGTCTTCAACGTGGTGTGCGGCCAGGGACATGTGGCGGGGGCGGCGCTCAGCGAGCATCCGGGAATCGCCATGATCTCGATCACTGGCAGCGTCGGCGCCGGCAAGGCAGTCGCGCGTGCATCGGCCGACACGCTCAAGCGGGTCCATCTGGAACTCGGCGGGAAGGCGCCCGTGATCATCTTCGACGACGCCGACGTCGAGGCAGCGGTCGAGATGCTCAAGGGGATGGCGTTCTACAACTCGGGGCAGGACTGCACGGCGCCGTGTCGTGTCATCGCCGGCTCGAAGGTGCACGACGACTTCGTCAATCAGCTGACCGATGCAGTCGGCAGTGTCAATGTCGGAGACCCGATGGCAGCCGACACCGAGATGGGTCCCGTGATCTCTGACGTCCATCGCGGCCGAGTTGCCGGGTATGTCGATCGGGCCCGCGAGGAGGGCGCCGAGGTCACGGTCGGCGGGTCGCCGCGGTCCGGTCCGGGCTTCTTCTACGAGCCGACCGTGGTCGTCGGTCCCGGGCAGTCGTCGGAGATCATTCAGCGCGAGGTGTTCGGACCGGTTGTCACGGTCCAGTCAGCGGCCGACGAAGCGGCCGCACTCGAGATGGCCAACGACGTCGACTACGGCCTCGCCGCGAGCGTCTGGACGAGCGATGTCGGTCGGGCGATGCGGATGAGCAAGGCACTCCAGTTCGGCGCGGTCTGGGTCAACGACCACATCCCGATCATCTCCGAGATGCCGCACGGTGGCTTCAAGCAGTCCGGCTACGGCAAGGACATGTCGATGTATGCCGTCGAGGCGTACACCGAGGTCAAGCACGTCATGATCAAGCACTGACTCCGTCGGCGGCCTCGTCGTCGAGCTGGCGCTGCAGCGACGGCGCGGTGAGACCGATCACCGCGCCCTCGGTCGGGACGGGGTCGTTGCGACACAGGAACGCCATCTTGTCGTCGACGATGCGCACCACCGGAAGGAAGAGCTTGTCGTCGACGGCCTCTTGGATGGCCGGGCCACCTCGGGCGGTGCGGACCTTCCAGCCCTGGCGCGAGCGTTCGTCGATCGTTGCATAGGTGAGGCTCTCGATACCGACGAGACGACCGAGATGCTCCTCGGGCAACGACGGGTCTCCCGTGCGTCTGGCGCTCGGCGCCAGCTGGAACACTTCGCGGCGTCCGAAGACGCGGGCGAAGCGAGCGGTGGCCAACGCGTTCACCTCGTCGTTCGACGTGAATGCCAACAGCCTGCCGATGCCGCGCAGGTCGAGATCGTGGCTGGCTTCCTCGGCGAGCACGCTCATCCTGCGCGCACGCAATCCCGCAGCGATCGCCCGCGTGACGTTGTATGGATCGGTGTCGACCAGGAGGGTCTTCACGTCGGCCTTGTCGAGCTCGGCGGCGAGACCGCGGGCCACCGCGTGCGACCCGGCGATCAGCACACCATCGGCCTGGGCCTCTGCGAGCCCGAGCGCGCGTGCGGCCGGGCCGGCGAGAAATCCGTACACGACGATCGTGCCGATGATGACGAGGAAGACAATCGGGACGATCTTGGCAGCGTCCGGAACGCTCTCCTCCTCGAGGCGGATGGCGAAGATCGCCGACACTGCCGCGGCCACGATGCCGCGCGGGGCCATCGTGGTCAGGAAGACGCGCTCGCGCCAGCTGAGCGACGTGCGGGCCGTAGACACCAGAACCGACAGCGGCCGAGCGATGAGTACCAACACTGCGAGGAATGCCAGAGACGGGAGCGCGACGTCGCGGAGTGCGTCCGTTTCGATCCGAGCAGCGAGCAGGATGAACAGGAACGAGATCAGCAGCGTTCGGAGGCTCTCGTTGAATTCGAGCACTTGACGGATCGTCGAGCTCTCGCGGCGCGCGAGATACATGCCCATGACGGTCACCGTCAGCAGCCCCGCTTCTTCCTGGATCTCGTTGGTGGCCACGAACGCGGCCACCACGAACGCGAACGTGACCGGCACGATCAGTTGGTCGGGGATCAGGAACCGCCGCAGTGCGGTGTCGAGCGCAGCGGCGGAGGCGAGGCCGATACCGGCGCCCGCGACGACGGTGAGCAGTACCACCCCGAGCACGGTTGCGAACGCTTCGTCGGGTGCGTCCTTGAGCACGATCTCGAACGCGATCAGCGCAGCAGTGGCGCCGATGGGGTCGATCAGGACACCTTCGGCACGCAGGATCGGGCCCGTGGACCCCGCCGGTCTGACGAAGCGCAAGAGGGGCCCGACCACGGTTGGCCCGGTCACCACGAGCACCGCTCCGAGCACGATCGAGGCCTGATTCGAGATCCCGAACACTTCGCGGGCGGCGTACCAACTCACGAGGAACGTGATGATGGCGCCGACGGTGATGAGTCGTCTCACGACGGTGCCGGTGTTGCGCAGCTCTCGAGGCGGGAGGTCGAGACCGCCTTCGAACAGGATCAGCGCCACCGCCAGTGAGACCAGAGGGAACAGGGTGCCGCCAAGCAGTACGTCCGGGTCGACGACGCCGGTGACCGGACCGAGCAGCAAACCGGCGACGAGCAGGGCGATGATCGACGGGACCTGGATGCGCCAGGCGATCCACTGCGCCAGCATCCCGGCCCCGAGCATCAGCGCCAGCGTCGGGCCGATGGTCGACTCCGTTGCCGCCCAGATCGCCGCGGTCACGTGCTCGTCCCCACTTCGGCTCGGCCGACGGTGACGTGGATGGCGCAGGTCATCCGGGGCGAGCGTAGTCGGGGTACCGTCGCAGCATGACCGCCCGCATCGAACGAGTCACCTTTCCTGGGAGCCAAGGGACCGAACTCGCGGCCCGACTCGACATGCCTGCAGGCCCCGCCCGGGCCTTCGCGCTGTTCGCCCACTGCTTCACGTGCAGCAAGGACATCGCCGCTGCATCGCGGATCGCCAGCGCACTGACCGATGTCGGCTTCGGGGTCCTCAGATTCGACTTCACCGGGCTCGGGATGAGCGACGGCGAGTTCGAGAACACGAACTTCACCTCGAACACCGAGGACCTCGTGGCGGCGGCAGCGTGGCTGCGGACCGAACATCGCGCGCCCCAGCTGCTGGTCGGTCACTCGCTCGGTGGCTCAGCGGTGCTCGCGGTGGCCGCCGACATTGCCGAAGTGCGTGCGGTTGCCACGATCGGTGCGCCGGCGAGCCCCGATCACGTGACCGACATCTTCCAGTCGTCGCTCGACGAGATCGCCGCGACCGGGGTTGCCCAGGTGCAGCTGGCAGGACGACCGTTCACCATTCGCCAGCAGTTCGTCGACGACCTGCGCGCTCACGTGGTCACCGATCGGGTCGCGACGATGAAGCGGGCGCTGCTGGTGCTGCACTCGCCGATCGACAACACCGTGTCGGTCGACCATGCGTCGCAGATCTTCCAGGCGGCGCGTCACCCGAAGAGCTTCGTGTCGCTCGACGGCGCCGATCACCTCCTCACCAACCGCGATGATGCGCGATTCGCTGCCAACATGATCGGGGCGTTCGCCGAACGCTACATCGTCGACGAGAGCGGCGCATTGGAGGCACCGCGGGCGTCGGCGCCGGTGGTGGTCGCCGAGACCACGCAGGGTCCGTTCCTCAACCATGTCGTCGTGGGCCGCCACCGGCTCTTGGCAGACGAGCCGGAATCGGTCGGTGGATTCGATGCTGGTCCGTCGCCGTACGACCTGCTCGGTGCCGCACTCGGTGCCTGCACTTCGATGACACTGCGGATGTACGCCGACCGAAAGGGCGTGCCGCTCGACCGCGTCACCGTTGCGGTCACCCATGGCAAGGTGCACGCCGACGACTGCGCGGAGTGCTCCGGCAACGAGCTGCTGGCGGACCGCTCAGGGATGATCGATCGGTTCGAACGCGTCGTCACCGTCGATGGTGCCGATCTCAGCGCGGAGCAGCGCGCCAGATTGCTCGAGATCGCCGACAAGTGCCCCGTTCACCGCACGCTCGAGGCCGCCAGTGCGATCGTGACGCGCCTCTCCGACTGACCCACACCCCGCCCAGCGATGAGCGAACTGACCGGATGCGGCGGTTTGGCTCATCGCGGCCGAGTCGTTTTCGGTCGCGTCGGGTGGGTCGGGCGGTGGTCGGGCGGTGGTCAGGCGGAGGCCGAGGCGGGGGCGGGTCGTTCGGTCGGCTCGACGGCGTCGGGGGGTTGCACGCGATCGAGCCCACCGTCGCGGTGGCGCACGAGCGCTGCATTGAACTCGGTGCTCATCAAGGCCGAGATCGACAGCAAGCTCAACCAGGTGACGAGTCCGAGCACCAGGGCGAACTGCCCGTAGGTGTCGCCGGCATTGTTGGTGATCTGGCGCACGATGCCGGTACCGAAGTACTGCAGGACCGAATACAACAGCCCGGCGATCACGGCGCCCGGCCAGACGTCGCGCCATGTCGGCCCGGCGGCCGTGAGGTAGCGGAACATCGCGGCCAGGACGCCGATGTTGATCGCCGCTGTCGCGGCGAGCAGGCCGATGCGTCCGGCCTCGGGAAGGCCCGCAGCATTGACCACCGAGGTGATCGCCACGCTGCCCACCTGAGCGGCACCGATGAAGACCAGACCGAGGAGGGCCTTGGCGCGCTGGTGCGGCATCGCATCGCGATGGTCGACGGCAACTTCCCACACGTCGTCCTGCGCGCCCTGCAGCGCCACGAACGCCTTGGTCGCCGACCACAGCGCCGCGCCGAGTCCGATGATGAGCGCCCACCAGTTGCCGCCGAGTGAGCTCGGGTCGGCTTCGAGCTGTTGGCCCAGGACCGGGATGTCGGCGAGCGCGCCGTCGATGATGCGCTGCTGGAGGTCGTCGTTGCCCTCGAGCACGAAGCCGAGGATCGTGGTGGCGGCCAGCATCAGGGGAAAGATCGAGAGAAAGCCGAAGAACGCCAGCACCGATGCGTTGCGGCCCGAGAGGTGGCGGCGCCATCCGTCGAGCGTGTCGACGAACACATCGATCGTGGCGTGTCGTTCCCGCAACTGCATCACTCGATCACTCGTGGTCCATGGCATCAGTGCTGCGTCCTCATTCGTCGGTGCTTCCCCGGTCGGTCAGGTCCCAGTCGACAGGATCGCGTCCCGCGGCGCCGAGTGCCGAATTCGTGCGACTGAACGGCCGGCTCCCGAGGAATCCGTTGTGGGCCGACAACGGCGACGGGTGAGCAGATTCGATGACCGTGTGACGTGTGGTGTCGATCAGCGTCTTCTTGCGACGCGCGGACGCTCCCCACAGGATGAACACCACGGGGTCCTTCTTGGCGGCGACCACCTCGATCACCCGGTCGGTGAACGTTTCCCACCCGTGCTTCTGATGCGATGCCGCCTCGCCGCCGCGCACGGTCAGCGTCGTGTTGAGCAGGAGCACGCCTCGCTTGGCCCAGGGTTCCAGGTTGCCGTGATCCGGGATCGGAAGATCGAGGTCCGCGTGCAGTTCCTTGTGGACGTTCATCAGAGACGGTGGCACCCGGACGCCGCGCGGAACCGAGAAGCAGAGCCCGTGGGCCTGGCCGGGTCCGTGATACGGATCCTGGCCGAGGATCATCACCTTGACGTCGGCGTAGGGCGTGCAGCGAAGCGCCGCGAACACCTCGTCGGCGGGTGGATACACGGGATGATCGCGCCGCTCCTGCGCGACGAACTGTTGCAGTTCCTGCCAGTACGGCAGCTCGAACTGATCGCGCAGCAGTGGGTTCCAGTCGGTGACCATCGAGCACAGTGCCTAGCATGAGCGCGGTGTTCGATCATCTCGAACGAGCCACGCTCGCCACCCTGCCGACGCCCCTCGAGGCCGGACCGATGCTCGCCGGCAGCCGACTGTGGGTCAAACGCGATGACCTCACCGGCCTCGGAGGTGGCGGCAACAAGGCGCGCAAGCTCGAGTTCCTCTGCGGCGATGCGGTGGCGACCGGGTCGAAGTCGTTGGTCACCGTTGGTGCGGCGCAATCCAATCACTGCCGGATGACGGCGGCAGCAGGTGCCCGCCTGGGTCTCGAAACACACCTGGTGCTGTCGGGCGATCGGCCCGCCGAGGCAACCGGCAACCAACTGCTCTCGATGCTGTTCGGTGCCCAACTGCACTTCACCGGTGCCGAGGAGAGCCATTGGGGCGAGCTGGAGATCGCGCGCGAGGCGGTCACCGATCAACTGGTTGCCGAAGGGTTGTCGCCCTACGCGATCCCGATCGGCGGGAGTACCGCTGTCGGTGCGCTGGGGTATGCCGCTGCGTTCATCGAACTGCTCGATCAGTGTGAGGCGGCCGGGGTCTCGCCGTCACACGTCGTGTTCACATCGTCGAGCGGCGGCACCCACGCCGGGCTCCTGGCAGGCCGGGCCGCGGCGGCGCACGCCGGCCGCGACGTCCCCGACGTGGTGGCGATCGGGGTGGCGAAGGGCGTCAATGTCGGCCGTCCCGATGTGGCGGGGCTTGCGAATCAGACGCTGACACTCATGCGATCGACGGCAATCGTCGCGGAGGAAGACGTCGAGGTCGACACACGGTGGATCGGTGAGGACTATGCCGTTCCGACCCAGGCCGGCGATTCGGCGATCAGGTGGGCTGCGCACACCGGCGGCTGGCTGCTCGACCGTACGTACTCCGGCAAGGGCTGCGCTGGGCTGCTCGGCCTTGCTGACGAGCAACGCTTCGGCACCGACGTCGTGTTCGTGCACACGGGCGGGTGGCCGGCGTTGTTTGCCCCCGGCGGAGTGCCCGCCTGAGCGCCCGTCGACGCCGGCACATTCACGTTTGTGGCGAGATTCGGGTGACCCGCTCCGCCCAGAACCTGACACAAACGTGGTGGGGGAGTGAGAGGGTAACGTGGCGGCGATGACCGATCAGATCCTCGATGTCGACCTGCTGGCGTTCGAGTCGAGCACCGGTGCGAGTCGTCGGGCCGTTGTCGACGGTGTCCGACGAAGTCTCGAGACCGGCTTCGTCTACACCAGCCACGACGTGTCGGACGACCTCCTCGATACCGCCTACGGCATGCTCCGTGAGTTCTTCGAACTCGACGAGGCGACCAAGCAGCAGTTCATCGCTCCCGGGGTCCACGGCCAGACCGGATACACCGGTCTGCTGGTCGAGACGGCAGCATCGAGCGACAAGCCCGACTGGAAGGAGATGCTCAACTGGTCGGCGCCGATCGCCGCCGGGCATCCCCTGCGGACCAAGTTTCCCACTGCGTACCCCGATCAGTTGCTGCCGGAGTCCGCCGTCGCGGGCATCACCGACGTGCTGTATCGCTTCCACGAATCGATCGCCGATCTCCAGCGGCGATTCCTGCGTGTGATCGCCGAGGGCATCGGGTGTCACGAGACGTTCTTCGACGACATGGTCGCCGACGGCCCGACGTTGACGCGGGCGATCCGGTATCCGGCCATGTCCGAGCTCGGCGCCGAGGGTCACGAATGGGCCGGCCAGCACGGTGACATCAACTTGATCACCGCACTCCCGCGGGCGACGGCTCCGGGGCTGCAGGTGCTCGTCGGCGACGACTGGGTCGACGCCACGCCGCCGGACGATGCGGTGATCATCAACACCGGGATCATGTTGGAGCGGCTCTCCAACGGTGTCATTCCCGTCGGCTGGCACCGCGTGGTGGCTGCGCCCGGCTACGAAGGCGAGCGCTACAGCGTGGTGCAGTTCTGCCATCCCCGGCCGTGGACGATTCTGGCGCCGGTTCCGTCGTGTTGCACGGACGACACTCCGCAGCGGTTCTCGGCGATCAGCGCCGAGGATGCGCTCGACGAAGTCTTGTACGAGATCAACCTGATCGAGGACGCTCGGCGCGTCGGCTGATTTGCGCTGCGGCTCGGCGTCGCCGGCGGACGGCGCGCCGGACCGTTCAGGGGCGCATCATCGGAACGGTGAGTGACATGTCCTCACGCACGGCCAAGTCGACCCAGATCGACGTCGGCAGGTCGATCGGTGTCGTCCAGCTCACCGGTACCGACGTCGGGCCACCGGCTCCGGGGCCCCGCTTGTCCGGCGGCGCCCACCCGCAGTTCTCGCTCGGATAGATCATCGCCGCCCACCCCGAGGCGATGATTTCGCCGGTCGTGGTGATCTCCCACTCGGAGTCGATCTTGCGGTTGTCGTCGGTGGTCTCCGTCACGACCGGGTCGAGGCCCGACCCTCCCTGCAGGCCCGACCAGGGCCCGATGCCGACTGAACACGCCTGCCGGAACAGCGCGTCGATCACTGGTCCGTATGCGTCGACCGGAGTTCCGTCGAGATCGGTGATCGTCAGGCGGATGTGCGGTGCAACGGTGTCGGCGGAGATCTCGACGGTCGCGTCGGTCGGCACGTCGGACCGGATGCCGAGCGGGAGCGGGTCGGTGTCACCCATGAAGCCCAGCACCTGTCCCGCCCGCACGCTCTGGCCCACGACGGCGAGGCGGGTCAATCGCAGATGTGGCGGGGCGGCGCCGTCACTCGTGCCGGGGGTGTCGTCGTTGAACCCGGCGAGTTCGAAGCTGCGACCGGTGGTGTCGGTGATCGTGACCGTGATGTTCTCGCCCGGAACGTCGACGACGGAGGTGATCACACCGTCGACCGCAGCCATCACGGGTTGCATCTTCACTCCGAAGATGATGCCAGGCGCCTCCTCGGCGCACAGCCCCGCTGCCTCGATGTCCGCAGCTGCACCGGTGGCGCCAGCGTTCTGATCGACGTCCTGGGCGTCACCACAGTCCGGCGCGGCGAGTCGGGTGGGCCCGAGCACCGGGAATGCCACCGTGACGGTCCGCTCTGCTGCCGGAGTCGAGGGGTCGACGGCTTCGGGTGGAGACAGCTCCGGAGCGAATCCCATTCGGGCGACCTGATCCGCGAACGTGACGGGACGCGGGATCGGTTGACCTGCCAGGAACGCCCACACTCCCAACCATCGCTGTTGGTACTCACGAACCGTCAACACGTTGCCGGCCGAGGGCACGGGCACCACGTCCATCACGGCGATGTCAGTCGCCGCTCGCGGGTAGTACCACATCACCGGGATCATCGAGACGTCGTTGTTCCACTGGGCGAGGAACCGGGTGACGTCGGCCGCAGCGCGCTCGTCTTGGACCTCGGGCGGCGCCAGGTAGGCCTCGCTGTAGCCCCCGTAGTTGTCCCATGTCGAGCTGATGAACTGGTATGCGCCGGACGCCCGGCCCTTGTTGAGCGGTGCGGCGTAGTTGCCCCTCGATTCGACGTAGCGAATCGTGGCCAAGATGTTGGCGATCTGGCTCGGATAGGCAATGACGTTCCTGGCCGCAGCAGCGACGGTGGTCGACGGCGCGGCGGCGGTGGTGGTCGGTGCGGTGCTGGGCCCTGCAGTGGTGGGCGTGGCAACCGGTGGCGCCGTGTTCGCCGGCGTGTTCGCCTTCGGCGGTGTCGTGGTGGTCGTCGTGGTCGTGGGGGCCACGGTGGTCGTGGTGTCGTCGCCGATCGCGTCATCGGCATGCGCGATCGATGAGACGAACGGGGCCATCATGGCCACCGCAACGGCGAACGTCAGTGCCATCCACGTCGGGCGCGCAGCGCGTGGCGATGCGTTGGTGCCGTCGCACGAGCGCGTGGCTCCGTACCGGGACGTCACTGCGGATGTTGTCATGGCTACGTTGGTATCGGCACGCATCCCCGCCGGGTCAAGTGCATTCTCGCGAACGCTAGTGCTCGGGTGACGCTACCGTTCGTCGGCCGATGCTCGACCCTGCCGAACCGCTCGACAACGTTGCCGCTCCGAGCGGCGAATTGGTTGAGCCCGTCGGTGATGTCGTGGTCGCAGTCGATGTCGGCGCGACGCACTTCCAAGCTGGCCTGGTCACGTCTCGCGGTGTGCTGATCGACCGGGCCCGCGCGCCGATCGAAGTCGACATCGGACCCGAGTCGCAGTACACCGCGCTGGCGTTGATCGTGACCGAGATGCTCGAACGGGCCGAGTCGCGACACTCGGTGATCGTGCGGTCGTTGGGGCTCACATGCGGCGGTCATGCCAGTCGAGGACTCGAACTGGTGTCGCCGCTCAGCGTGCCGGGCTGGCGGGACTTCCCGCTGCGGTCTCGCCTCGAAGAACTGTCTGGTCATTCGGTCTACGGCGACCTCGACGCGAAAGCGCTCGCGCTCGCCGAAGGGTGGCTGGGCGCCGCTCAGGGGCAGCCGAACTTCTGTGCGATCACGGTGTCCGCCGGAGTCTCCGGAGGGATCATTCTCGACGGCGAGTTGCTCGACGGCGAGTCTGGGTATGCCGGCCAGATCGGCCATTTCATCGTCGAGCCTGGCGGACGTCGCTGCGCGTGCGGCACGCAGGGTTGTCTCGAAGCCGAGGCGTCCGGACAAGCGATCGACGCCATCACCGGACGCCCCGTAACCGAACCCTCGTATCAGATCATGCAGCGCACCGGTCACCTCGTGGGACGCACCGCAGCGTCGATGTGCAACGCCTTCGACCTGTCGTTGGTCGTCGTGGGTGGAAGTGTGGCGCTCGGATTCGGTTCGACGTTCTTCCACGCCGCCCAGGTGTCGCTCGACGAGCACGCTCGCCAGCCATACAGCCGAGGTGCCCGAATCACCCCGTCGCGGCTGGGAGAGCAGGGCCCGCTCGTCGGGGCGGGTGCGGTGGGGTGGCGAGGAATGCGGCGGGAGCGGCGGGGAGCGTCGGGCGCCCCACGTCAGCCGCCGAACGCCCGGTAGACGTACTCGGCAGGTCCGCGTCCGAAGCGGCGTTGCCACCATCCGGCAACAACGATCGCGACGAGCCAGAATCCCCCGGCGAACAGCAGCGCCGAGGTGATTCCGGCCGGCTGCGGCCATCCGAGCCAGTCGACCAGGAGATTGAACACGAGAATGTGGGCGAGATACAGCGACAACGTGAGCTGTCCAGCGCGACGCAGCGGATCGGTTGCGTCGGGGAAACGCCCGGCCAGCCAGTCGATGACGACGTAGGCGAGCAAGGCCGTTCCGAGGGCACTCGCGGCGTAGACGATGCTGCGATCGAGCGGATTCGTCGAGAAGACCACTGTGGGGAGACCTGTCGCCGAAGGTGCCGACAGGAGCCAGGCGCCCGCAACGAGCGTCACGCCGAACAACGCCGCGACGCGTCGCCACCAGGGCGTCACCAGCGTTCGACCGAGCACGATGCCGGCGCAGAGGAACGCGAACCACGGCAGGAGCGGGTGGGTCCCGTTGACGGCGACGTCGAAGACGTAGCGACGAATCGACCCGTCGCCAGGCGAGGTCAACCATGACGTCGAATGACCGTCGCGGCTGCGATCGAATCGCCACGACCGCAGGAAGGTCGCAGCGACGGCAGTAGCGGTGCCGACCGCAACGATCCACCGCGAGCGCCACGTGAAGATGCCAGCGGCCAGCACGAACATCGCGCCGTAGTACACGATGATCGTCCCCGGCCAGATCTGTTCGAGCAGCAGGCCGACCACGTACAGCAGCACCCCGCGCCGGATCAGGCGCCAACGCATCTCGGTGACGCGAGCCGGGTCACCGAGTACGCGGCGGGTGAGCAGCGTCACCCCGACCCCGGCGACGAGCACGAACGTTGCCGCGAACCGGGTCGACAGGGGACCGTTCCACGGATCGAACAGCTCGTCGAGCCACCCGGACGGCGAGTAGCCGCCACCGGACTCGATGTCGCGCAGGATGAGGTACCCGTGATAGTTCATCACGACGACACCGATGAGGGCGACGGCGCGAACCACGTCGGGTCCGGCCAGCCGGGCTGACGGGGCGGTGTCGGTGAAGGTCGAGGTCGGAACGCGCAGACCCACCGGCTCAGATCCAGTCGATCGCGTCCACGGCCGTCATGGTGAGCGGTCGCTGCACGTCGACGCGGTCACCGACATCGGGAAGGGGATCGCCCTCGGGGACGAATGACATCGAGGTGTGCATGTGTGGGGCCTCGTGCAGAGTGAGCCGCCGGCGCTCGAAGTGGAACGGACTGCGCCCGTCCGACAGCGGCGTGACCCCGTTCGCGGTGCCGGCACCGATCATCACGAGATGTCCATCACCGCCGACCGGTTCCTGGCGATAGCCGGCGCGCTGGCCGGCACGGACCCGACGGACGTCGAGTACGTCGGCGCTGAGCTGGAGCAACGTCTTGTCGCCGTGCCACAACGACGTGCCGAGCCGTAGCCGGTAGGTGTGTGTCGTGGGCAACGAGGCGTACGCCGGTGGGTCGAGGTGGCTCAGCCAGACGGTGAGCCCGGGATCGACAACGGCGAGGATCGCGCGGATCTCGTCGGCGTGGGCGCCCGGCGATCCTGCCAGTGGGGGATGGATGCTCACGCCGATCACGTCGAGCCCGCCATGTCGAGCGACATCGACCAGGTCGGTCGTGCCTCCGTAGCGGTGCATCGACGACTCGAGTTTGACGAGCACGCGACCGCCCCATCCGCCGAGATGCTCGACGTGTGATCGACACCCGACGGTGAGGATCGGATCTGGCGACGCAGGCGCAACGAGCGTCGGGGTGAGGACCACCGTGTCGAGTCCGTCCGGCAACCCCTCGAGTTCGTGCACGGTCCCGACCGCAACGGTGTCGCAGAACTCGGAGGCGAGACGAGCGAGCGCGGTTCGTCCGAACCCGTACCCGTTTCCCTTGACCACGGGGACGAGCCCGTCGACCGCACTCGCGACTCGTGCAACGTGGGCCCGCCACGATGCGGTGCGAACGGTGAGCGTGATCGTCACCACTGCGACGCTACTGCTGCATCGTGTGGTCCGAGCGGCGAGCCGCATCCCAGTAAACCCGACTTTGTTGATCGGGATTGTCACCGATAGCGTTCGCGTCGTGAACCTCCGAGCGTTGCTGAGCTTCCCCGACCCGGTCAACGAGACCTCGGCCCGTCTCGTCGCCGCGGGCGTCGTGATCGAGGCGATCGTCTTCCTCATCGTGCGCGAGTGGTGGGTGCTCATTCCGCTCACGTACGGATTCCTCGCACGCGTGGCCACCGGCCCGACGCTGTCGCCGCTCGGGCAGTTCGTGACCAGAAGTGCGACCCCGTCGGTCGAGCACGTGCTGCGCCGGCGTCGGCCGGGATTCGAGTCGCGTCAGGTGCCCGGCCGGCCGAAGCGCTTCGCTCAATCGATCGGGCTGGCCTTCACCGCGTCGGCCTCGATCGCGTGGGCGCTCGGTGCGCCGAGTGTCGCGGTGGTGCTGATCGGCCTGCTCGCCGTCGCGGCCACACTCGAATCGGTGTTCGCCATCTGCCTCGGCTGTATCGCGTACAGCGCGATCTGGGGCTGTGCCGACTGCGACGACATCAGCGACCGCCTCCGTCGTGCGCTCGTCGAAGCTCGCGAGGAGGTCCCGACGACCGCCGACGTCGCAGCGGTCACACCCGTCGAGGTTGACGTCCCGGCCATGCGCTGAGACGGGGCACGATCGGTGCCAGCGTTCGCGTTCGTCGCATGCCCGTCCAGACGCCCCAGCCGTACGCGAGGTCGGTCGGTGCGCGTCGCGGGTCGCTGAGCAACGCGACGACCGCCCACCAGCGGCCGCGGCGTGAGACCACTGCGATGATCGCCAAGATCGGCCACCAGACGCGGCGAGCGGCGTCGGCGAACTGTCGGCCGGCAAGGAGATGGCCGCGAATTGCCAACGTCAACGATGCCCGGGGAGGCAGGTCGCGCAGCTTGCGAACCAAGGCAGCGCTGCTGCCCGCCCCCAACGCCACCGCGGCCGGAACTCGACCGAGTAGGGCGAGCGACCACGTTGCTGCGGTCCAGCCGTTCACGTGGATCGGCGACAGCGCTCCCGGGTGACGCATCGCGAGCGGCGCCGCAGATGTCCCGTAGCCGGCGTGTTGACGCATACGCGCTCGCCACGAGTTTCGTGGCTCGTGCCAGACCGACACCGAGGGCTCGTAGCGGCAGTGCCATCCGGCCTGGTCGAGCCGCCAGACCAGGTCGACGTCCTCCCCGAATCGCAACAACTCGTCGAACCCGCCGATCGCATCGATCGCATCGACGCGCACCAGGAGGGCGGCACCCGGCACATAGCTCACGCGGGTGCCGGCGCGCACCCGAGCAGGCTGTTCGCCGAGGTCGAGCGGAGAAAGCATCTCGCCTCGAACCCGCGGTGCGACCAACCCGACCCGCGGGTCGTCGAAATGCCAGAGCAGCTCTGCCACCCAATTCGGATTCGGTGTCGACACGTCGGCATCGAGGAATGCGACGAGCGGTGTCTCGACCAGTGGCCGGGCAGCATTGCGGGCCGAGGCCGGACCCTGGTTGGGCTCGAGGCGCAGCTGCGCGCCCGGAATCGGCGGAACAGATCCGTCGTCGACCGTGATGCGGCCGTCGTCGTGTGCGACCCCGTCGAGCTGCGGTGTCACGACGGTGACATCATCGACGCGGAACCGTGGTGGTACGTCGTCGACGCGCACCGGGTGAACGGCACCGGCGTCGGACAGACGATCGGTCAGCGTGGACGCGCCGACCTCTTGCGCAGCCTCGATCCGTTCGACGACCCGGACACCGCCTGGCGTCAGTCGGAAGAACCGCAGCGGAGATCCGGCCAACACCATGGTGTCGAAGCGCTGCCACGACGCATCGACTCCGAAGCGCACGTCAACCGTCCGGGCCGGCAGGGCTGAGCGGTCGCCAGCGTTCGATCTGGTGGACGAGATCGTCGACGAACGCCGAGATGAACCGCTCGCCTTCCCGACCGGACGCACCGTCGGGGTCGCCGAGCACGCCGCTGTCGCTCACGGCGCGTACACCGCGATCGCGCAACTCGGCCAACGAGGTGTCCGCCCCGCGTATCGCCAACTCCAGCCGCACCAAACCGGGATCGATCGCAAGCATCATCGAGGTCTCGATACGTCCGGCGTGGAGGTCGGCGGGTCCGCCGTCGCGACGCTGCGGCCATGCCGGCGACCACGCAAAGGCACGACGCCCCTCCGCCGTCACGATCGCCACGGCATCGGAGATCGCAGCGTGGTTTCCCCCGTGGCCGTTGACGAGGACGACTCCCGCCGCCCAGTCGGCGCTGCGTATCAACTCGACGAACACCGATGTCGTCACCTCGGTGCCAATCGACAACGTTCCCGGGAAGTCGGCATGCTCACCCGACGCGCTCACGCTGATCGTCGGGCCGATCATCAGCCCGTCGGTGCGATGCACGGCCCTACCGGCGAGTTCCTCCGCGATGATCGTGTCGGTGGCCAGTGGCAGATGGGGCCCGTGCTGCTCGGTCGAACCGACGGGAATCAGCAGGATCGGCGCGGGCGCCTCGGCAGTGTGGCGACGCGCGATGCCATCGACCTCCGGCCACGTCGCATCGCCAAGCCGCATGTCGAGGCCTCAGTCAGTCCCGGGATGTGCCGACGCGGAGACGTCCAGGTAACCCCAGTCGCGGAGCTGTTCGACGATCATTGCCGCTGCCGCGGAGGGCTCGAGCGTGAGCAGCTCGGCATGCGGGTCACCGCCGCCGATGTCCAGGATCTGACGCACCCGTTCGAGTGAGCCCCCTGCGGGAGCCGGCATCACTCGCGCTCGCGGTCGATATGGATGGATCTCAGCCTCCGGAAGCCGACCGTGCGGCCCGCGAACCGTCTCGACCGGCGCGTTGCGAGCTGCCAGCGACGACGCCAGGGCGGCCCGTCGCAACGAGGCCGCAGAACCTTCGACCGACAGGACGGCGGGCACCGTGACGTCGAGGATCTCGCGTCGGCCGCCGTCGAGACGACGAACGACGCGAAACGTGCCCGAGGCGTCGCCCGACGGTGGGCGGACCTCGAGGAGTCCGAGGGCTTGAGCGCTCGACAACTCGTCGGCGAGGAACGCCGGGACCGAACCGGTACCGCGATCGAGCGAGTAGTCGCCGCACAGCACCAGGTCCCGGTCGCCGAGGTGTTCGGCCAGCGCGACGGCGACGACCTGACTGTCGAGCTCGGTCGAGGCGTCGACGCGCATCACCGTCGTTGCGCCCGCGGCGATCGCGTCGCGCAGCACGTCGTCGGCGCCCGCCGGACCGAGACAGATCACCAGGACCTCGCTCGCCACCGCACCGGGCAGGGCGTTGGCGGTGTCGGCGATCGTCAACGCGATCTGGAGCGCAGCTTCGTCAGCAGCCGATACCCCCGACCACCGACGATCGGCCTCGCGTTCGCGATCGAGCGACACCCACTTCCAACAGACGGCGATCTTCACGACGGAGACATCACGATCGATCAGGTTCGCTTGAACACGACACCGTGGCCGCCCTCTGGATAGGTCCAGGTGATCGCACCTTCCTCGTTGCACACGAGGTAGCAGGTGCCGCATTCGAAGCACTGCTCGTAGTTGAACAGGATGCCGCCATCGCTCGTTGGCACGAACAGGTTGGCCGGGCATGCCACCACGCAGCCGCGCGTCGAACAGTCGGCGCAGATCTGGTCGTCGACGGTGATGTGCGCTCGTTCGTGGATGTCGAAGCGGGTGGTGCCGATCAGGTCCTCGAACGACAGCTCGGGCCAGCGCTCGATCATCCGAAGCTCCGAAGTCCGTCGAACGCATCGCTTGCGAGGTCCTTGAGCTTCAGGCCCGCGCGCTTGCGTTCCTCGTTCAAGATCCGCCGCAACCCGGGTTTCGGTGTGGGGTTGTCGACCCGGAACATGCGCTCCACCGTATTGGCGATCATGTGCGGATAGAGATGCTGGACTCGATCCGACAGAACGAGCGACGGTGCCCGACGCAGCTTGCGATGGTCGCGCAGCACGAATGTGTCGTTCAACCGGCGTTCGTAGCCGGCGAGCCCCGCCGCCGAGGTGTCGTTGGCAGCGAGCGCGTCGGCCGCCGCCTCGGCCGCGTACATCCCGCTGGCCATGGCGAAGTTGACGCCCTCGAGCCAGATGCCGGCTGCCAGACACATCGCGGCAGCATCGCCGGCGACGAGCAGTCCGTCACCGGTCATCTTCGGCATCATCGCCAGACCGGCTTCGGGGATCACATGCGCCGAGTACTCCTTGATCTCGCCGCCTTCGACGAGCGGTGCGATGCCGGGGTGTGCCTTGAGGTTGGCGATGATGGTCTCTGGCCGCAGCTTCTGCGCGGCCAGTTTGGGCAGCTTGAGCACGACGCCGACGGCGAGCGTGTCGAGATTGGTGTAGACGAAACCGCCCCCGTTCACGCCCGATGTGCCACCGAGGATCTCGATGTCGACGCCCTCGCGGTCGCGCACGCCGAAGCGCTCATCGATGACGTGCTTGGGCAGCGCGATGGTCTCTTTGACCCCCACGGTGTAGTTGGCGGCGTCGACATCGCCGTACAGGCCTGCCTCCTTCGCCAGAAAGCTGTTGACGCCGTCGCAAGCGATCACCACACGGGCGTGGAGGTCGCCATCCGGGCGATCGGTGGTGACACCGATGACGTGACCGCCGGGGTCGCGCAGCAGCCCGGTCGCGGTGGTCGCACACACGAGGAGGGCGCCGTCGGCCTCGGCCTTGCCGGCGAGCCAGTGATCCCAGTCGGGACGGTAGGCGGTGGCGCCGTTGTACGGCGGTTGGCCCCAATTCGCCGACCGGAAGTCGACGGTGAGCGCCTGGGTCTCGGTCAGCACCATCGTGGAGCGACGGGTGATCCAGCGTTGGATGGGCGCCTCGTTCCACCATTCGGGATGGAGTTGGTCGAGGATGCGGGGATACACGACGCCGCCGTACATGTTCTTCGATCCGGGAAACGATCCTCGTTCCAGCAAGATCACCGAGTAGCCCTTGCGGGCGAGCACGGTTGCCGCAGCGGATCCGGCGGGGCCGGCTCCGACGACGATCGCATCGACCGTGGTTGGCTGGGCGCCGGTGGTCACGATGCCTCCTGTGTCTCGCCGGTCGTGTCGAGGAGGCGGAGCAGCTCGTCGAGCGTCGCATTGGCGTCGGCGACGATCGCCAGATCGGACATCGACATCATCGGACAATGCGGGTCGGTGTTGACGCTGATGATGTGATCGGGATGGCCGAGGCCACTCGTGTGCTGCACTGCGCCGCTGACGCCGAACGACAGATACAGCGCTGGGTCGATGACCACGCCGGTCGTGCCGATCTGACGGTCGTGGTGCACCCACGACCGATCGGTGACCACTCGGGTCGCGCCCATCACGCCGGCGATGGCACCGGCGAATCGGTCGAGTTGCACGAATCGGTCGTGGCTGTCGAGGCCGGCGCCGCCACCGACGATTCGGCTCGCCTCGGTGAGGTCCATCGTGCGGACGTCGGGCGCCAACACCTCGACCACGTGCGCATCGTGCGCGCCGTCGGACGCAACGGCGATGTCGAGGTGGTGCACTTCAGGTGGCGCGTCGAGGGTCAATCCGCCGCGAGTGCCCGGCTGCAGCGTGGCCACGAACGGGCCGGTCGGGCGGAGCTCGTGGAGCTCGAGCCCACCGCGCCGGGCGACGCGCACACGGTGTGCGCCGACCTCGGTGGCGCCTGCGAGCAGCGGGCGTTCGAGGGCTGCTGCGAGCCGTGGTGCCAGGTCGCGGCCGTCGGGCGAGTGAGGCAGGACGACGATGTCAGCGTCGGGAAGTTCGGCAATGATCGGTGCCAGCGTGGTGGTCCAACGGCCGAACTCGACGGGGCCGAGTTCGGCCAGGAACACTTCGGAGGCGCACCCCTCGATCTCGGCCTCAGCCGTTGCCGAGCCGGCGAGCAGCACGCGGCCTCCTGCCTCGGCGATCGCATCGGCAGCGCCGGCGGGGAGCACCCCGTCGCGAACCGGCACCAGAGCGATCATTCGCCCAGCGTACGGTCGGTGTCGTCGGCGTGCGCAATCACGCCGCCGTGGGTGGCGGAGGAGTCGGATGTGCTGCGATCCCTCGCCCAGCGGATCAGTTCGATGATCGCCGTGATCGACAGGGCGGTTCCGAAGGCCAGCCAGAACGCGATGGCGTGATCGTCCTCGAATGCTTGACCGAAGAGGTAGCCGAGTCCGGCGGCATAGGTGGCCCAGATCGTGGCCGCGATCGCCACCCAGGCAGCGAACCACGCGCGGGGCTGTCGGGTGATCCCCGAGGACACCGTGAGGATGGTGCGGCCACCAGGGATGAATCGGGCGGTGATGAGCAGGGGACCGCCGCGCTTCTTGATCTGGAGCCCGGCGCCGTCGATTCGTGCGTCGCGATTCGGCTTGCGCGCCGCCCATCGGCGGACGCGAGGCTCGAAGCGCGAACCGATGATGTAGGCGAGATTGTCGCCGAGGAAGGCGCCGACCGCGCCGGCGAGGATCACCAGGGCGAGCGACTGGTTGCCCGCACCGGCTGCGACGCCACCAGCGATGACCGTGGTCTCGCCCGGCACGATGGGGATGATCGAGTCGAGCAGTGCGACGGAGAAGATGATCAGCAGGAACCACCAGTTCGCCGAGAACTCGTCGAGCCACTCGGTGAGGTCAGAGATGATGTTGGCGACGATGCCGACCATGCCGATGCGACGCTAGCGGGGGCGAGCGTTCGACGCCCCCGGTGGCGTTCCGGGCCGCCGGCCGACGCCGAGATCGGGTGAAGGTCCGAACCCATCAGCGATGAGCGAGGTGGCCGCATCCGGTCGGTTCGCTCATCGGCGGGATTGTCAGGCGATCGTGATGCGGATGCGCGAGCGTTCGTCGGCCGCTGATGCGGCGATCACGAGGTCGTAGTCGCCCGGCTCGATCGTCCAGGCACCCGTCGCGGTGTCCCAGCAATGAAAAGCGTCGGGACCGAAGTGCAGAGTGGCGTCTGCGGTGGAACCCTCGGGGACCACCAGTTTGGCCCAGGCCTTGAGCTCCTTCGGCGGTCGCACCGCGGACGGATCGACGGGAGCGACGTAGCCCTGCACGACGACCGTTGCGTCGCGGCCGCCGGTCGCGGTGACCGGCATCGACACCGTGACGGTGTCGCCGGTCGCGATCGACGTCGGCGACGCGACCGGTTCGCCCCAGTCAGCGGTGCCGTAGCTCAGGCCATGACCGAACGGGAACCGGGTGCGCAGGCCACGAGCGTCGTAGCTTCGATAGCCCATGAAGAGACCCTCGCCGTAGCGCTGGGTGCCGGCGCCCGTGCTGTCGTGATCGGGGTGATGATGCAGGAATGCCGGATGGTCGGCAAGCCGCTCGGGGATCGTCGTCGGGAGTCGCCCACCGGGATCTGCGACGCCGAGCAACACGTCGACGAGTGCCTCGGCCTGTTCCTGACCGGCGAAGAACGATGTGAGGATCGCGGGTGCCGAGTCGGGATCGTTCGGGTCTGCCCAGTCCATCGTCACCGGCGAGCCCGCGTTGACGATCACCGCGGTGTTCGGGTTCGCACGAACAACGCGACGGACGAGCTCGTCCTGGCGTCCCGGCAGATCCATCGTGGTGCGATCGTGACCCTCGGTCTCCCATTCGTCGTTCGTGCCGACCATCAGCACCGCCAGGTCCGCGTCGGCTGCGGCAGCGACGGCGCGTTCCATCAGGTCGGCGGGTTCCGGCGAACGGATCCCCACGCGGATCGCGGCGAACCCGTTGCCCGATGCGGTGGCGAAGCCGATGTGCAGCGGTACCGCTTCGCCCGCCCGACATTCGATGTCGTGGGTGACCTCGATGCTGCCGTAGCCGAAGAACTCCTCGCTGCGTGGCAGGGTCATCTCGCGATCCGCGAGCACTTCCTCCAACCCGTTGCCGGTGTCGACGGCGACGGCCATCGGCCCGGTGCTGACCACGCCGATCGTGTGTCGTCCGTCGACGTCGGGAACGAACGATCCTTCGACTCGGGCGGAGAACTTGCGGGGATCGACGCCGGCGGGAACCGAACCGAAGAAGCGCACGAGTGTGGTCGACGTGGGTTGCTCGAGCACGGCGTCCCCGGTCCAGTCCCTGCCGTTGATGTACGAGACGGTGAGGCCCCGCTCGCCGGTCGGGCTGAGGAGTTGGCCCTTGCGGACCACCGGGGTCAGGCGGTCGATGCGGGCACCGGGCTCGTAGGTGATGTCGGCATCGGTCGCAGTGCCGGGCCCGATCCGCTCGATGATTGCGGCGAGCAGCGTGCGGTGGCCGAAGGGGGTGAGGCTCGCCGAGCCGCCGCCCATGCAACGGTCGATGTCGGCGTTCGGGCCGATCACGGCGACCCGCTGGATCGACGATGCGTCGATGGGAAGGACCGGCGCCGGTGCGGATTGCGATGTACGGGCGATCGGAGCATTGCGAAGCAGGACCGTCCCGGCAACCGCAGCCCGACGGGTGAGGGCGCGCTCGGCGGGGTCGTCGATCGACTGCTCCGCGACGTCAGCGGACCGTTCGTCGGCGCGAACTCGGTTGGCGAGCAGGAGCATGTCGCGAACGAGACGGTCGATCTGCGCCTCGCCGACCTCGCCGCGTTCGGCGGCCGACACCAGCTTGTCGCCGTAGATTCGCACGGGCCCGGGCATCTCCAGGTTCAGCCCGGCGTTGGCGGCCGGGGCTGCATCGTGAACGCCGTACCAGTCCGAGACGACGAATCCGTCGAAGCCCCATTCGTCGCGCAGGATGTCGGTGAGCAGGTGCCGATTCTGGGCTGCATGTTCGCCGGCGATCTTGTTGTACGAGCTCATGATGCCCCAGGCCCGCGCATCTTTCACCGTGCGCTCGAACGGGCGCAGGTACAGCTCGCGCAGTGTGCGCTCGTCGACGTCGACGTCGACCGACATCCGCTCGATCTCGGTGTCGTTCGCAACGAAGTGCTTGACCGTGACGGCGACGTCGTGCGACTGGACGCCGCGCACCCATGCCGATGCGAGCGCTCCGGTGAGTTCGGGATCCTCGCTGTAGCACTCGAACGTCCGCCCGCCGACCGGTGTCCGGTGCAGGTTGACAGTGGGACCGAGCACGATGTGCGCACCCTTCCGGACCGCTTCGGTCCCGATGAGCGCACCGAGCTCCGCAGCCAGCTCGGGATCCCACGTGGCGCCCGTGGTGATACCCGACGGCAGGACGACGCCGGGCGTGCCGGAGCCGCCGTGTCCCTCGCCTCGCACCCCGTTGGGGCCGTCGGACATCTTCAACTGCGGTACACCGGCGTCGGGGAACGCCTGCGTGCGCCAGGTGGTCCGGCCGGCGACCAGCCGGCACTTGTCGTCGAGTGAGAGCGCTGCGAGCGCTGCGTCGATGTCGATCACCGGTCGAGTGTGGCAGGTGTGTCAATTGGGGTCAGACCCGAGTTGACACGTTCACACTGCGGCGCCGGCGCGCTCACCTTCGACGACGGCGGCGTGGGCGCGCCGTGGGGCAACGCAGTCGCCGACGCGTTCGACGCTGACGCCGGCAGCCTTCAGGTCGCGGTAGAGCCACTCGACCGGGTTGGCGTGTACGGCGAGCACCACCCAGTCGGGGGCGCGGGTCACGTTCGTTCCGGTCGGATGGTGCAGAAGGGTGAGCGTGCGGCCGTCCATCGTCATCGGCACGAGGTCGGTCGTCTGCACGATCCCCTTCTGGCCGGCGCGGATCCACCAGTTCTCCATGTCGAGTGTGATCCCGAGGTCCTGGCCGACGACCATGCCTTGCGTGATCACCTCGACGGTGCAGCCTCGATCAGCGAGCACTTCCGCCGTCGAGGTCGCATGGTGGAATCCGATCTCGTCGATCACCACGACATCGCCGAACGGCTGCACCGAACCGTCGAGCACCTGGCGGACATCGACGACGTTGTCAGCATCGTCGGGCACCCAGTGCGGGCGGGCGGCCTCGGCTCCGGTGGCGACGATCACATGGTCGGGGCGCTGCTCCTCGATGAGTCCGGGCCACACACCGACGCCGTACTCGAACTCGACGCCCAGGCGCCGGCACTCGGTGAGCTGGTTGCGGATCATGTCGCCGAACTCGGCACGGTTCGGTACCGATGCTGCGAGACGGACCTGCCCGCCCGCGACCCCATCCTTTTCGTACACGGTCACCTGATGACCGTTGCGGCGTGCCGCGATCGCCGCCTGGAGGCCGGCCGGTCCGGCGCCGACGACCATCACCGACTTTGGCTTCGAGGTCAGTCGGACGGTGCCGACGCCCTCGGACTCGCGCCCGGTGCGAGGGTTCTCGATGCAGCCGAGCCAACGGTTGAGACCCATCCGGCCCACGCATTCCTGGTTGCACGACAGGCACAGCCGGGTCTCGTCGGTAGAACCGGCGCGGGCCTTGGCGACGAACTCGGCGTCGGCGATCTGCCCGCGCACCACGCCGACGAGGTCGCATTGCCCCTCGGACAGCGCCCGCTCGGCCTGCAGCGGATCCTTGAACCTGCCGACGCCGACCACGGGGAGTTCGACCGCCTTGCGGATCGCCGACGGGATGAACATCGCATAGCCGGGTGGGATGTGCATCGAGGCTTCGATCATGAACAGGCTCGCCGTGGCGACGCCGATCGAGGTGTTGATGTAGTCGACGTGCCCGGTGGCCTCGACGATCTCGGCGATGCGGACTGCATCGTCGATCGTGGTGCCGTGCTCGATCAGTTCGTCGCCGCAGATTCGCACGCCGAGCGCCATGCCGCGCCCGATCTCCTTGCGAACGGCCGCCACGATCTCGACCAGCAGCCGTGCCCGGTTCTCGAGCGATCCGCCGTAGTCGTCGGTGCGGTGGTTGGTGGCGGGGGAGAGGAAGCCGCGCACGATCGAGCTGTGCGAGCACTGCAGCTCGATGCCGTCGAATCCGCCCTCGGCGCAGTGCTCGGCGACCAGCGCGTAGCCGGCCACGATCTCGTCGATCTCGGCATGGCTGACGGCCTTCGGGACCTCGCGGAACAGTGGGTCCGCTACCGGTGACGGGCCCCAGACCGGCAGGCGTGAGTACATCGACGATGCCTGGCCGCCGTTGTGGTTGATCTGCGCAAAGATCGGGACGCGATGGCGGTGGACGGCGTCGGTGATCTTGCGGTAGCCGGGGATCACGTCTCGGTGGAAGCCGTGGATCAGCTTCTCGTAGGGCCAATCGGTCGGATGTGTCGAGTGTTCCTCGGTGATGATCAGACCGGTGCCACCAGCGGCGCGGGCACCGTAGTAGGCCGCGTGCTGGTCGGTCGGCAGGCCATCGCGTGCGTAGTTGGTCAGGTGCGCCGAGAACACGATGCGGTTGCGAACCTCGACAGGGCCGAGCTGTTGCGGGGTCCAGAGGTAGCGGTACGCCATGGCGGAGCCAACGGTACAGCGTGTTCACGCGGGTGGGTCAGGTCGGAAACCCCAACCGGGCGGAGGTCCAGCGGTCGCGTCGTCGCGTCAGCTCGGAGGTCCGGCCAAGACCCGGTCGAGGTGATGTTCGAAGGGGAGCGTCGGGTCGTCGAGCGAGTCGATCCACCAGCTCATCGCTCCATCGACGAGTCGGCCGATCTTGTCCGACGTCTCCGCGTCGCCGTCGGCCGGGCTGCGGTCGATGAAACACGAATCGAACGGCTCGTCGGTTCCGCGCAGTCCGCGAACGGTGGCGACGCATTCGATGAAGCCGTCGACCGACAGGTAGCCCCCGGCCTTCGCCACGGGCCACACGCCATCGAACCGGGCCGCCCGGCGAAACGGTGCGCCACCCGGCCACCCGCCGGCGACCCAGATCGGGATCCGACCGTTCACCGGGGTCGGTCGAAACTCGACGTCATCGATCGTCACCAGCTCTCCCCGGTACGACACGGCGTCACCGGACCACAGCAACCGCAGCGCCTCGAGCGACTCATCGAGCAGCCGCGCGCGACGTTTCGGGTCGGCGTCCTCGCCGAAGCGTGTGAACTCGTCGTCAGGGGCCCCGAGGCCGACCCCGAGTCGCAGTCGTCCGTCGCAGAGCCGGTCGAGCGTGACCGACTGCCGTGCGACCACCGAGACGCGGCGCCGTGCGAGCGGGGTGACCATCGGGCCGAGGATGAGGCGCTCGGTCGACACTGCAACCGCAGCGAGCGACACCCACGGGTCGACCATCGGCTGCCATGGTCGGCGGCGGGTGACGTGATCCCACAGGAAGAACCCGTCCCAGCCTGCCGCCTCCGCCGCGGCCGCCAACTCGACGAGGCGGAGCGGGTCGGCGAAGTCTCCACCGTTGGGAACACCGAGGCCGAACGATGGCGCCGGCATCAGGCGTGGGCCCGGCGGTAGATCGAGACGTGTTGCGCGCTGTCGTCGGTGAACGGCCGCCCGGCCATGTCGCCGAGTCGGGCGTCGAGGTGGAGGCCGGCCTCGGCTGCCATGGCGTCGAGTTGCTCCGGTGTGGCCCACCGAATCGACCACGGCCGCAATTGCACGCCGCCGGCAGCGGAGAACTGGACGAACTGCCCCTCGGCGAGCTGCTCGTCCGTGCGGTTGACCGAGACCGAGAGCACGACGTGGTCGACCGCCATCGATCGCACCGTGACTTCCGACGATCCTTCGGTCGCATCGGCGTCGGGCACGAATGCTTCGACGACGAAGGCGCCGTCGGGAGTGAGTCGTTCTGCGACGCGTTGGAACAGACGCGGTTGATCGTGTTCGCCGAGCAGGTTGAAGATCGTGTTGTAGGCGACCAGCACCGCGTCGAAGGGCCCGTCGGGAAGGCCGGCGGCGATGTCGCCGAGCACGGCGTCGATCTCACCGGCGCGGTCGCGTTCGCTCAGCCTGGCGAGCATCGCTTCGCTGCTGTCGATGCCGGTGACACGGAGGCCGGCGGCTGCCATCGGCGCCGCGAGACGCCCGGTGCCCACACCGAGCTCGAGGATGTGAGCGCCGTCCCCGGCGACTTCGAGCATTCGTGCGACGGTCGCGTCGACGTCGGTGACGTCCGCGTACCACTCGTCGTACACCTCGGCGAACCCGTCGCCGTAGGACCGGTGGTCGTATCCACGCACCGTCCCGAGGCTATGCCGGAATGACATCAGGGGTCAGACCCGCGAGGTAACGATTACATCGCGGGTCTGACCCCTGACGTAATCGGTAGCGTGGCCGAGGTGACGGAGCCGGCCATCACCTACCTCGA
>Ga0307379_10002302_pt1 | contig 28552 bp, 24 predicted proteins | sample UN2MG_FD_202237 | JGI IMG/M metagenome (GOLD analysis project Ga0307379, IMG submission 202237) | Soil microbial communities from Risofladan, Vaasa, Finland - UN-2 | ecosystem: Environmental > Terrestrial > Soil > Coastal area > Acid sulfate soil | place: Finland: Risofladan, Vaasa | collected...
ATGTATAAACAGTTATTTGACCTGCTTCCTATAGTACGACCATATGTTAAGCTAGATTTTTGAGAGAAAACCTTATATATAGAAGGTCATGAAAGCTAGTTGGACTTGTTCATCACCCCAACTTAAACCGTGCTTGACAAAAGGGGTGCCGTACAGCTTAAAATACTGAGGTTAATGCTTAATGTAAAGACATTGCTGTAGCAATTGCCGCTCCATGATTAAAAGATAAATCCAAAATTAAAGCGGCCATAATACCTAACATATAAAAAATTGATGTTGCAAAAGCTTTTCCATATCCCGAATTTGTAACTGTGCATTTAATAATTACATACTCAAAGTATCCACCAAAGATAATTGCTAATATGGCAAAATATGCGGAGGCGTAACCCAAAAACCAAAAGGATAAAGATAGCGGCAATAGAGAAATTGAATAAATGAGAATCATTATATTTGTGAATTTAGCTCCCATTGCTACAGGCATGACCGGAACGCCGGCATTTTTATAGTCCAATTTGTATTTCTGAGCAAGCGCCCAAAAATGAGGCGGCTGCCAGAGCATCATAAAAGCAAAGAGAATATAACCATCAAGACCAATGTGCGGCTGTATAGCGGCGTACCCTATTAAGACAGGAAGGGCGCCAGGCAAGCCTCCTAATATAGTTCCATATGGGGAGCTTCTCTTTAAATATAAGGTGTAGAGAAGGGTATAGCTTAATATTGCAGCAATAATTAAGAGAGCGACAATATAGTTCAAGTAATAAAAAGAAATAAATAGAGATATAATGATGAACAAGCCCGCTATGGCAACAGCAGTTTTCTCCCCCACTACCTCTAGTGCCTGAGCCCGCTTACTCAGTCTGTTCATAAGTAAATCTATCTGCTTATCAAGGACATTATTAAGAATTGCCGATCCGGCAGCGCTTAACAGTAAGGCAATGATCGTCAGCACAATCACACTCAAAGAGGGAAGCCCCTTTGCGGCTAGAACTATCCCTGCAAACCCCGTAAAAGCGACACTTACAATTATTCCGGGTTTGGACAAAAGAACTGTAGAAACTACTATATTTGAAGGTGCTCTCTCTACCCGTTCCATGATATTATCTTTCCTTGCTATATTGGAATTACTAATAAGATCCGCTGTATAAATTATACACTATTTTCCCTCATCCCCTGAAACCAGGCATAAAGGGCTGTTGTGAATATTAAGAGTGCTATAAATAGATGCAGTGCCGTAACAGCAAAATTAAGCCTTGTAAGAACAACAGCAACGCCTAGAAGGACTTGGAGTATTATTAAGCCAATTAAAATTAATAACTTTTGTCTGTAGTTCTTTAGCGCTGAAGATGAATATGAGGCAATCAATAATACAGCAACAACTATGGTAACAATATAAGCAAGCCCTCTATGGGCAAAGTGATTTAACACAATCCCGGAGATTTGAGGTGGAATCCAGTATCCCAAACATGTTGGAAAATCAGGACAAGCAAGACCTGAAGAGGAGTGTCTGACATAAGCTCCCAGTACAGCTTGAATGAAAATTAACAAACTCAGGAAGAAGAATATCCCCTTATATCCACTTATGCTGAACAGAGGTTTCTTCTGATCTCCATCGAAAAAGACCATATATACTACTAGAGCAAAAATGACGATAGCATTAGCAAAATGATATGTTGTAAGATCAACAGGGAGTTCCATTAGTACAACAATACCGCCAAGTACTATTTGGATTAATAGCAAAACTACAACAAGTATAGGTACTACCTTAGCAGATCCTATATAAGAGCGAAACCTCTGGAAGGACAGAATTATAATAAATAGAGAAGTTATTCCACCTATTAAGCGGTGAATAAACTCTACATAGATATCCCATCTGAGTGGCGGGAGGAGTTGTCCATGGCAAAGAGGCCAATCCGGACATGCAAGCCCTGCTTTAAGACCTGCTACCAAATTTCCCCAGACCAATAAGATAAAAAGTAAAACAAGGGCAATTTTACCTATCATAAATAATTAACCGGCTATAGGAAAAAATCTTGTAAAAGTGTCAAGAATGGTCATACCAATTAACAGAAATAGCAGTACTAATGGGAAAAGAGCAAATAGCCAAGTAATTGAGTCCTCAAATTTTAAGTGCATAAAGAAAAGCGCTACCGCAACTGCTTTTATAGATGCTACAACCATAGCAATTACAATGTTTAATGTTCCAAAATCTAGATAAGACACGTATACAGTAGTGGCTGTGAGTATCATAAGAAGTACCCACACTATAAAGTATGTTTTATAACCCGTTATATGGCGTGCTTCGCTATGTGTATGTTCGCTCATTTATTTCTGCCTCCCTTTAGCCAACCAAATAAAGTAATGGGAAAAGATATATCCAGATTAAATCCACCAAATGCCAATACAATCCGCCCATTTCCACGGGTGTGCTATACTTCTCATTAAATTTACCCTTGAATGTTAAAACCATTATCACGCCAAGAACGACAAGTCCTATAAAGACGTGAATCATATGGAGACCTGTCATCATAAAGTAAAGCGAGAAGAATATATTTGTGTCGGGGTAAATGTGATGCGCAAACTTAGCACTGTATTCAAAATACTTAACTACTCCAAACCCTAACCCGCATATTATGGTGACAAGAATAAATAATCCCGCCATCTTCCTCTTTCCTTTTTGTATGGCAGTTACCGCTATCGCCATAGTCAAACTACTAAAAATTAATATACACGTGTTTATGGCCCCCATTTCACGGTTAAGTTCCTGGTGAGATTCCAAAAACATTTCCGGGTACTTAGCTCTGAAAATTGCATAAGCAGCAAAAAGCCCGCCAAAGAGCATTATTTCAGTTCCCAGAAAAAGCCACATACCCAGCTTTGAGGAACTATATTCGACTTCGGGGTCCATATGATGAATATGACCGTGAGATTCTTCCATGTTTGCCTTCTCCATTTTAAGCATCCACCTCTTTCTTTTTACCGTAACCGTAACTCCAATCTGTCACATGAGGGATTTCTTCAAAGTTTTCAAGCGGTGGTGGTGAAGGTACCTGCCATTCTAAAGATAATGAACCATATGGGTTTTGAGGCGCCTTTTCCCCACTAAAAAGTCCTTTTAAAAGATTTACTGTCATGATAAGAATACCAAGCCCCAAAATCCAGGAGCCATAAGTCGATAGCGACATAAGGGATTGGAACTCCTCAGGATAAGTTGCGTATCTTCTTGGCATCCCTTGAACCCCAAGAAAGAATTGAGGGAAAAAGGTAACGTTAAAACCAACGAAAATAAGAAACCACGCAAGTTTGGCTACTGATTCGTTAAACATTTTGCCAAACCATTTTGGATACCAGAAATGTAAGGCTCCAAAGAACCCCATCACTGTTCCCCCAATCATAACATAGTGCATATGGGCAACTATGAAATAAGTATCATGAAGATGAATATCCGCAGCTAATGCTCCTAAGAAAACACCGGTAAGACCCCCAATAGTGAATAAGAATATAAATCCGAGGGCATATAGCATAGCTGAATGAAGCTCAATTGAACCTTTGTAAAGTGTTGCAATCCAATTAAAAACTTTAATAGCTGTAGGTATTGCAACTAGAAATGTTAAGAATGAGAAAATGGTAGCAGCAACTTCTGAGATACCACTTGTAAACATATGATGCGCCCAGACTAAGAAGCTGATAAACGCAATACCAAGACTTGAATAAGCAATAGCTTTGTAACCAAAAATTGGTTTACGCGAAAAAACAGGAATTATTTCTGAAATCACGCCCATTGCAGGAATAATCATAATGTACACAGCAGGGTGAGAGTAAAACCAGAAGAAGTTCTGAAATAATACCGGGTCTCCCCCTTTTGCAGGATCAAAGAACCCTACTCCAAGGCTTCTTTCAGCAATTAAGAGAAGAAGCGTTATACCAACAACAGGGGTAGCTAGGAGCTGAAGTATTGCTGTGGCGTAAGATGCCCAGATAAAAAGCGGCAAACGGTGCCATGTCATACCAGGCGCTCTCATCTTGTGGATAGTAACGATAAAGTTCAACCCCGTAAGGATTGAAGAGAATCCTAATACAAAAACACCAAGCGTAATTAAGATCACATCAGCGTCAGTATTCGCACTGTAAGGCGTATAGAACGTCCATCCAGTATCCGCCGGCTGTAAAAGAGCAAACAACATGATAATTGTCCCCAGTAAATATATCCAATAACTCGCTAAATTAAGTTTAGGGAAGGATACATCAGGAGCACCAATCATGAGGGGTATGAGGAAGTTGCCGAAACTCGCCGCAAGCCCGGGAACAATGAAGAAAAATACCATTAACGAGCCGTGCAGAGTAAAGAGAACATTGTAAGTATGAGGACTTACAAAATCCGAAGCCGGGGTCAGGAGCTCAAACCTCATTAATAAAGCGATAGTCCCCGCTATTAGGAAGAATAAGGATATTGAAATCAGATAAAGAATTCCAATTCGTTTATGGTCTGTTGTTAGAAACCAGGAAAGAAACCCCTTTTTATCTAAAAACGAGACATATACATTTGTGGCAATAGTATGATTTGCCATTGATTATTTCCTCCTAAATTATTAAAACCTTATTTTAATGTCTTCATGTATGCAATTACTGCCGTAATATCGTCTTCGCTTAGTATCCCTTTAAAAGAAGGCATTACGGGTTGAAACCCCTGAACCATTTCTTCTTGAGGTTCCAAGATTGATCTCATAATATAATTTTCATCAGCCGTATAGCTAGAACCGTCTTCAAGTACACCGGTTCGGCCATAAAGCCCTTTAAAGGATGGACCTATTACAATACTGCCGTCAATACTGTGACACGCATTGCAGCCCTTTTCTTTATAAATTTTTTCTCCTAACTCAGCAGGCGGCAATGAGGCAACAGCTGCGCCGTCATCAACACCAATCCCCTTTTCCCAAATATCATAGGCCTCCGGGCTAAGTACCACTACTTTTCCTAGCATAGCAGAGTGTCCTGTGCCGCAATATTCTGCGCAAAAGATATCATAAGTCCCTATTTTTGTAGGAGTAAACCATAATTGCGTATATCTTCCCGGCAAAAGATCTTGTTTTACTCTAAATGCCGGAATAAAGAAGCTATGTAAAACATCATCAGCTCTCATTATCATTCTAACAGGTATGTTTTGCCTGACATACAGCTCGTTAAGTGTTTTTTTGCCATTATAATAGTCGAAAGTCCAGAGCCACTGCTTACCGGTGACAGTTATGTCAACAGAATCTTTCGGTGGAGTTCTCATTTCTTTGTATACTACAAATCCATAAACAAAGAGAAGTATAAGCAAAATAGAGGGTATTACGGTCCATAGTATTTCTAAGGGTTCACTACCTGTGATATAAGGGGTTTCTTCATCTTCCCTTCTTCTTCTATATTTGACTGCAAAATAAATTAAAAGTGCAGATATCAGAACAAAGAAGAATATGGATATAAGAGTTATTACTAGAAGAACTCCGTCTACTTTGCCTGCGAGATTTGATGCCGCCTCTGGAATCCAAGTCATCTGTTGTCTTTTAAACCTCCATATCTATTCATCAGGTTCTACCTTCTCTCTCTTCTCCAAAAGTATGTTAACCCGACACACAAGGATAACAATGTAATTAATCCCCCAGCTTTAACAATATTCAATGCTTTAAGGGCATATTTCTTTCCAACAGGGTCAAACCCATAGCAAAATAACAACACACTATTTAGCAGTTTGGAAGTTCCTATCTCTCCTTTTGAAGCTTCGAGTAATGAAAGCCTAAAATCATTAGGCACATGCTGGATACCATGAAGATACCTGGAAATGCGCCCTTGTGGTGTAAGCACAATTAAAGCTGAAGCATGAGCGAACTCATTACCATCTATTTTGTATTTAAAACCTACTGATTGGGTTAATTTTTCTATATTTTCCTGATCACTTGTAAAAAACGGCCAACTATCTTGAGTTTGTTTCCCTGTCTTGACCCTACTGCGATACTTAAGCGCTTTAGTTGCTGCTAACTCAGAAGAATCTGCAGGATCAAAACTCACAGTAAGCAACTTGTAATCTTTACCTATCTCAAGTGAGAGTGTTTCGTTAACAACTTGAAGCAGGCCGTCCGTAGCAAAGTTACATAGCCTGGGGCAACTATAATAAACGAGATTTAAAACTGTGGGGGTATCACTTGATAGTAAATCTTTAAAAAGTACAGGGTTATTATTTTCATCTATGATGGTGATATCGTCTGGAAGAGTGTCGCCTAACTTTTCATCAATACCAATATCCTTTAGGTCCCTAGAATCAGTAATGGCTATGCCAAACTCTGAGGAAAAGAGTATCAAGACTAGAACAATAGAAGATATTAAGTTCACTTTTTTCATGTTTTTAATACGGACAACTGAGATAATTTATATTGTTATTTACTCACAATACAAAAGCACACATCCGCTAGAATAATCAATATTCTTACTTTAACGCATATTATTGGGGTGAGTAAAGGCTATAATACTTAAATATTAGTGAGTTATTAAAACTTAGATATTTAACCCCTAATAACCTTAAAACGAGGATGATTCTAGCTGATTCCTGTATCCTGTCAAGTATCAGCGTCTCTCTTAAAACAGTGCTAATTTGAAAATCGGTGATATTAAAATTAGAATAGTACAAGATGGGATCAATTGTTGACATTGAAGGTATAAAAGTAGGCCACTCTTCAGATTTTGAGGCGATTACGGGTTGCAGTGTGCTGCTATTTGAAAATCCGGTTATTGCGGCTGTAGATCTTAGGGGTGGTGGAACGAGCACTAGGCAAATCGACTCGCTTCTTGCACATAATACATTTGGGAAAATTCATGCAATTCTTTTAACCGGCGGAAGCGGGTACGGCCTTGATGCATCGAGCGGTGTTGTGAGATTTTTGGAAGAAAGAAATATAGGGCTTGAGGTAGGCCATGGACTTGTAGTGCCTTCAGTCCCAACAGCCGTAATTTTTGATTTGGGAATCGGAAACGGGAAGATAAGACCTGATGCAAAAATGGGATTTGAGGCTTGTCTTTCAGCCAAGTCGACTCTGTTTGAAGAAGGATCAATAGGAGTCGGCACGGGAGCAACTATTGGAAAGTTAATGGGTGTAAAGCAAGCTACAAAAGGAGGCATCGGGACACAGAGCTACAAATTAAAAAGTGGTGCAACAGTGGCAGTGTTTGTAGTGGTAAATGCTTTTGGCGATATAGTTTCACCTGAAAATGGAGAGATAATAGCCGGAGTAAGAAACAGTGAACATGGGAAAGAATTTCCCGGCACTGTTAATTTATTTAAGAAGGGAATAATAAGAAGGGCGGATAGTTATCAAAACACCACTCTGGCAGTAGTAGCGACAAACGCTGATTTTTCAAAATCTGAGCTACTAAGAATTTCAAACATTGCACAAACCGGGCTTGCAAAAGTTATCTCCCCGGTGCACACGGTTCAAGACGGGGATATGGTCATATCAGTTTCAGTTGGAGAGAGGAAAGAGGATGTAAACTTGGTAGGAATTATAGCAGCCGAGCTCACACAAAAGGCAATAATAAGAGCAGTTGAGCAGTCTAGAAGTTTAGGCGGTATTCCATGTTCAAAAGAACTAAGTGTAAATAAAGCTAACCAAGATCAATAGCCTCACCCTGCATCGGGAACTTTCTCATTCTTATGCCAAGCACTATTCCGATACCAATCATTGCAGTCAAAGTAGAGGATCCGCCGTAGCTAAAGATCAAGAGCGGCACTCCCGCAACCGGAAGAAGACCTATTACCATCCCCACATTAACCACTACATGCCAGAAAAACATTGCAGCTACACCAAAGCAGACAAGCATAGAGAATTTGTCTTTCGCTCGGCTTGAGGCATCGAGCATCCAAAGAATTATTGTAAAGTAAAGAAGCAGAACAAAGATACTGCCCAAAAACCCCCACTCTTCGGCTAAAACAGAAAAAGCAAAATCAGTCTGCTGAGCAGGAATAAAACGAAGTTGGGTCTGTGAGCCCGATCTTAGCCCCTTACCTGTTACACCACCTGAGCCGATGGCTATTTGAGACTGAATTGAATTGTATCCAGCGTTTAGGGGATCACTCGAAGGATTGATAAATGTTCTTATTCTATCTTTCTGATAAGGTTTTAGAGAATAGTGCCAGGAATAAAAAGATACCCCCAGAACTACTATTAAAATAAATGCAACTGACCACTTTTTTACACCCATAAAAAGAACCATACTCCCCGCAATTAATAATATAGTTACAGCAGTGCCCAAATCCGGTTGCAGCATTACAAGGATAAACGGTATTGCAATCAATATTACCGGTTTTATAAGATCGAGGAACCCGTAGGGAGTAGCCTGATAATCGTCGTCATAGAACTTAGCTAAAATAATAATTACGGCAATCTTTACTAGTTCTGAAGGCTGTATTGTGGCGATTGATGCAATATCAATCCAGCTCTTTGAGCCTGCTACCTCTTTACCAAATACTAGTACGAACAGTAAGAGTAACAATGAGAACCCGTAGATATAGATTGCATATCGATTAAGGAGTTTACAATTTAAGAACGACACAAAAGCTAGAGTAACAATGCCTATACCTACCCACACAAACTGTTTCTTAAAAGAAACAAGACCCGTTTCATAAGAAGCGCTATATAAGTTCAAAAGGGATATAGCAGAAAAAGCTAGAGTCATTAAGAAAAGAAACCAACCAAAATTTTTAATGAGCCTTCTATCAAACATTATCATCGGCTTCTCTTTGTTCTTTTAGCTTTTTATAAACCTCAAGAATCTTTTTAGCAATAGGCGCAGCTACTGCACCGCCACTCCCACCATGTTCAATCAAAACAGTTACCGCTATTTCAGGAGCTTCCGCAGGAGCATAAGAAGTAAACCACGCGTGGTCCATGTGTTTTTTCTTATCGCTTCTGTTATCTAAAGATACGACCTGCGCAGTCCCGGTTTTTCCGGCAACTGTCATATCTTTTAGTCGTGCGCCACTTCCAGTCCCTCCCGGGTCATTTACAACCCCTACCATTGCGTCTTTCACTAAGTCAAGCATTCTCTTTTGAACAGGGATATTGCCACTTACTATTGGGGCATGCTTAAACTTCTCTTCCCTATCATAAGAAACTATCTCTTTAACAAGAGCAGGCTTTAATAATTTCCCGTTATTTGCCACAGCGGCTGTCATCATTGTGACCTGAAGCGGCGTTACACTTACATACCCCTGACCAATAGCAGAAACGATTGTTTCTCCTTTATACCAAGGTTTATTAAAGCGTTTCTGCTTCCACTCCCTGCTTGGAGATATCCCGGCTCTCTCTTCAATACCTAAATCTGTTATAGATCCGTATCCAAAAGCAGTCATATACTTACTCAGATTATTTATTCCCATCTTTTCTGCAATCTTATAGAAATAGACATCACAAGACTTAACAATAGCGCTTCTCAGATTCACCCAACCGTGCCCTCCCCTTTTCCAGCACCTAAAGGTACTATTGCCGGACTTATAATATCCCGGGCAATAAACAGACTCTTCCTCATTAATAAAACCCTCATTGAGCGCTGCAACACTTGGTACCATTTTAAAAACAGACCCCGGAGCATAAAGGCCTTGTGTAGCTCGATTGAGTAGGGGTGAGGATTGGTCATTAACAAGATTAGACCAGGTCTTTGAATCTATTCCCTTTATGAAATCTGCCGGGTCAAAAGAAGGGTTACTGGCAAGCGCCAGGACTTCGCCGGTATTCACATCCACTGCAACTATTGCTCCGGCTTCGTTTCCGAGCACTTCTTCAGCTGCCCGTTGAAGCTCAATATCTATTGTTAACAGGACATCGTTACCCGGTAGACTCTTCTTGTTCTGAAGGTCTTCCTGAAACAAATTAGATTCCACTTCTCTACCCAAAGCATCCGTTACTTTTTGCTTATATCCGTCATCGCCCCTTAGTGAGCTTTCCCATCCTTTTTCAACCCCTGTTTTCCCAACTAGATCATTACTATTTACCTTGGAGTTATTTTCAAGCTCAGCGACACTTACCTTACCTATATATCCTAGGAAAGAGGCCCCCAAAACGCCGTGCGGATATTGCCTAAGATTATTTATTTCAATTATGACTCCAGGCAGTGAGCTTCTCCTTGCTTCAAGATAAGCCAACTGATCGCGGTTAATATCTTTAGTAATTAAGAGGGGTTTAAAACTTTTCTTTTTTAATGCTGAATTTATGTCTTTTTCAATCTGTCCGGTATCCAGGTTTAAAATTTGAGAAAGGGAGACGCTTAAATAGGGAACATCTTTAACATCCTTGGGTATTACATAAATATCAAAAGATGTCCTGTTTATAACTAATTCCTTTCCATACCTGTCGAGTATTCTTCCTCTAGGCGCCGGAATCCTTTCAACCCTAATATGGTTTTCCAGGGAGAATTTTGCAAACTCCTCTCCCTTTAGTACCTGTAGGTACCAAAGCCTTGAACCTAGGACCAAGAAAGCCAGTCCCAGTATCACGGTTACAATAAACAGTCTATTTCTGAAATCTTGCATTTATCCTATGTATCATCCAAAAAATTGGAATACCAAACAACGCATTAACTATACCTTGAATCAAGATGTACTTTGCCGTTATATCACCAATATCACCTTTCTTTATTTTAATGATTGTTAGAATAAAAATCCATGTAAAAATCGTTGCTAAGAAAATAACAAGTCCTTGCACTAGGGCTTTTCTTAAATAAACATGGTTTGATCCGCTGCGGACTAATAGATAAGCGCTTAAGCGTGAAATAGTAAATGTCCCGGGCAAATTCCCCGAAAGCACATCCATCATGTATCCATTGCCAAGAGTTAAAAAGAACCCACCTCTTACTTCTGAGAAGATTGCTAGGAACACTATCAGTATTAGATTTAGATCCGGGTAGTAGTAGTTAAGATTATGCGGAGACAGAAGCGTGGTTTGTATAGTAATAAAAACTACTGACAATAGCACTAAAAATATTATGGATAAGTACTTATTCATTTAACACAATATTATTATTAGTTTTAAGAATTATGACAACTTCTTCAAGCGAATCTAAATCAACAAATGGAGATACTTGAGCACTTAGAAAATTCCCTTTTGTTTCAATATCAGAGACCGTGCCTATTATGACACCTTTGGGGAAAAAACCCTCTTTACCCGATGATATCACCTTGTCCCCTTTGCTTACGTCAGAGTTTTGCTCTATATACTCCATTACACACCCACTGCCTGTCCCCTTGACTATGCCCCTAACCCTAGTTCTGTGAATAAAAGCGTCAACAGCACTTATCGGATCGGTTATCAAAAGCACCTCTGAGCTTCTATCACCCACCGTAAGAACTCTCCCAACAATACCCTCTGATGATGCAACGGGCATCCCTTGGGATATTCCATCATGACTGCCCCTATCGACTATAATGACTTCTGAGCGCAGCAGTGAAGGACTACCCCCAATAACATTGGCAGAAACTATTGGGTAGGAAGGTATTTCTTTAAAATCCAAAAGTTTCTTAAGGCGCTGGTTCTGAATTCCATCTTCAGCTAACTCAAACTTTTCCACCCTAAGTTTTTGAATATCTTCATGTAATCTAATATTCTCCTGTCTAACATTTACGAGATCCATATAATCTTGCCATGTAGTCATCACTTTATCTGAAACTATATATATGATTTTTTGGGGATAATAGGTAACGGTAAGTACAACCTGAGATATAAAATTCTGGCCACTCTTCTCTCTTAGGTTGAGCGAATAGAGCTGTAAAGATACAAAGAAGAGAAGGATAGTTATTAAGACTGCTCGGTTCTTTAAAAATCTCATTGATACATGTTATATCGCTTTTGACATACCTAAAGAAAGATGTGCTGCTAAGAAGATCGCATACTTACTTCTCTTAGGAGGTCTAGCTCATCAAGAGCTTTTCCTGATCCTAAAACAACGCAAGTTAGAGGATCATCTGCTATTACAACAGGAAGACCCGTTTCTTCCATTATTAATTCATCCAGGTTTCCTAATAGTGCTCCCCCTCCTGTAAGCACAATACCATTGTCTACAATATCAGCAGCTAGCTCAGGCGGCGTTCTTTCCAGGGTCTGCTTGATGGCTTCAATTATTAAGCTCACCGGCTCAGTAAGTGCTTCCCTGACTTCTTCAGATGTTATTTCAATTGTTCTGGGAATCCCGGCTCTTAAATCGCGCCCTTTCACGTTCATAGAACCGATTTCACCATTGCCTAGTACTTTACCAAGCTTCTTTTTAATATTTTCAGCAGTTCGCTCACCAATTAGCATGTTGTAGTTTCTTTTCACATATTGAAGTATAGCCTCGTCAAGCTTATCTCCGCCGACTTTAATTGATTTGCTTACAACAATCCCGGCAAGTGATATCACAGCAACACCTGTGGTTCCGCCTCCAATATCTACAACCATATTCCCTGCAGGTTCAGTCACAGGCATACCGGCTCCAATAGCAGCCGACATGGTTTCTTCAATTAGATATACCTCTCTAGCTCCAGCAGCTTCAGCAGATTCTTTTACAGCTCTTTTTTCTACCTCTGTGATACCAATGGGAACAGATACAATAATTCTTGGCCTAACAAAACTTTTTCTATTATTATGGGTTTTACGAATAAAGTATTCCAACATCTTCTGAGCTACATCAAAATCCGCTATGACACCGTCTCTTAAGGGCCTAATTGCTTTAATAGAACCCGGCGTACGGCCTACCATGTTTTTAGCTTCTGTTCCAACAGCAAGTATCTTTTTAGTGCCTCTCATATCCTCCTGTACTGCCACCACAGAAGGCTCATTTGCAACAATGCCTTTACCCCTAACGTAAACAAGAGTATTCGCGGTTCCCAAATCGACAGCAAGATCGTTTGAAAACCATCCCAGGATTGCATCCAATATCATTTCAACACCCTCCTACTCAACAATATGCACAACCCCGCATATCTTGGCGCAGATATTATAATAATCTATTATTTTTTGATTCCCAACCAAAAATTACTACATATCTAAAAAATCATTACCCAGAGTTGATACTATAATTGAGAGTGAAATAAAATCAAGCAGTTTATCCAGTATTTTCAACTGTTAGCGGTGTTTTCTTGGAATTTAAAGGACCCTTTGTAAAATGGGAGCTCGGCTACTTCTGCACGAATTTCTGAGTTGTCAGCTAACTTGATTGACACTTTTGTGCCTGGGTCATTAAATTCCCTTCTAATATATCCAAGACAAAGCGGTTTATTAAACTCCGCCGAGAATGTGCTGCTCGTAATTCGGCCGATTTTGCGCTCCCCATCAAAAATTTCATCTCCAATCTTAGGCACAAGCTCCCCATCACACTCAAAACCCATTAAATGCCAATTAACATGGCCTCTCCACTTGATCCTTGCAACTACTTCTTGACCTACGTAGCATCCCTTCTCAAAATCAAGCGCATTCCATAGACCGGCTTCAATAGGGATATTATTTTCATCCATATCTATATTGTAAATGGGTAGCCCGGCTTCAATTCTGAGAATATCCAGAGCATCGTACCCAACTGTTTTAATATTTAACTCCTGTCCTTTCTTTAATAAATCTTCCCATAAATTTGGAAGCGCATTGTTTTCAATATATAAATCAAATCCTTTCTCTCCAGTACGGTTGACGCACGCTATCATAAGATCGGAGTCCATAAACTCTTTTTGAATAAAGTTAAGTTCCTCCATTTGGGGGATTCCCTCTTCAAATAACATCTCTAAAAGTTTGCGCGCTTGTGGGCCTTGAATGGATATCAAACCGGTAGTTTCTGAGAGATCATCAATGTTAGCTTTATAAGAAAGTCTGAATTTTGTTAGTAGTTCTAGAACTTTTTGATTCAACCCGGGCTCAAGATCAAGAAGAACAGAGTCTTTATCTTTATAGACTTTCATGTCGGAAATCATTCTGCCCTTTACTGTGAGGATTGTGGCATAGACACCCTGCCCTTCTTCTAATTTAATAACGTCGTTGGACAGCATACCCTGAAGGAATTTCAAATGGTCTTTCCCGCTTAGTTTAAGTTTCCCTCTCGATGACAGATCTATAATTCCTACATTCTCTCTTACGGCTTTGTACTCTGATAATTTGTCACCATAATCAGCTGGAGCTGTCCATCCCGAATAATCCTGCAAATTTGCGCCTAATAATTTATGGGCTTTGTTTAAAGGTAATTGCTTCATAGAGTTAACTCCTCATAATAATAAGTAGAGAGTATAACTCTTAAAGAGAGTCCTCACCAGCTTAAGATCATGGGCTGATTGGGGTTTGAATCTTTATCAGTTATTTTGTTATCTAAATACCTATATTATAGGTATTTCATAATAGTGCAGCTTGAAAAACTTTATCTAAAATGTAGTATAAATTGGAATTAATATTAAAAGGAAAAAAAGATGACTAACATATCAGAACTCAAAGATAGACATAAAGTAGTGATAATGGGATCAGGCCCGGCAGGACTTACGGCGGCACTATACACCGCAAGAGCAAACCTAGAGCCGGTTATTTTTGAGGGGCTTGAAGCAGGCGGACAGCTAACACTAACTACAGATGTTGAAAACTATCCCGGGTTCCCTGACGGAGTTATGGGACCGGACCTGATGAACGCAATGAGGGCTCAGGCTCAGAGATTTGGCGCTAAGTCGGTAATGGCCGAAATTACGGCGGTCGACTTTTCTTCAAGACCTTTTAAGATCACAGCAGGCGATACTGTTATAGAAGCAGACACTTTTATTATTTCCTCTGGGGCATCTGCAAGAATGCTTGGTCTGGAATCGGAGAAACTACTGTTAGGATATGGCGTGTCCACTTGCGCCACATGTGACGGTTTCTTTTTTAAGGATAAAGAGCTTCTCGTAATAGGAGGAGGAGACAGCGCAGTCGAGGAAGCTGTATTCCTCACAAAATTTGCCAGCAAGGTAAACATAGTCCACAGAAGAGATCAGTTAAGAGCATCTAAAATTGTACAAGACAGAGCGTTTAAAAATGAGAAGCTGGATTTCATCTGGAATTCGGAAGTTCTAGAGATTCTTGGGAGTAAGGAAGATGGAGTAACAGGGGCCAGACTCAAGAACACGAAAACCGGAGAAGAGACAGTAAAAGAAGCTGAGGGAGTATTTATAGCCATCGGCCACAACCCGAATACTAAACTATTTAAAGGGCAGCTCGACATGGATGAAGTTGGATACTTAATAACAAAGAGCGGCTCTACTGAAACCAATGTGCCGGGAGTTTTCGCAGCGGGTGATGTGCAGGACAACATTTATCGCCAAGCTATTACGGCTGCAGGAAGCGGATGTATGTCTGCTATTGATGCAGAAAGATTTTTAGAAGAACAAGGCAAGTAAAGTCTTAATCATATAGCCAATTACATGGTGAACAATTCCCAAGAAGATAATTCTTTAAACGAATCATCTTTGAAATCCGGAGGCCCAGTATCTAACTTGATGCTTTTAATATCCGGCGGGCTCCTTTTTGTCAGTTTTTCTCTACTAACCTATATCTCATCTGACTTTGCGGCTAACATTCCACAAATCGACAGACCTGTTCTCCTTCTCGTAGGCATTCTAGTCTTCGCAGGCATCGTCTTTTTATTCGCAATTTTCAAAATGCCCCGAGCCGAGCTTCTAAGAAATCAGCTTATCTTGGTAATTGCAATTGGAATTGTTTTGAGAGTCTTGATGCTATTTACAGCGCCAACTCTTGAAGATGACTATTTCAGATATCTATGGGACGGGGCTGTAACCGCTAACGGTATAAACCCTTACAAATACTCTCCCGAAGAAGTACTACAGGAAAAAGATGTACCGCTAGAGCTAAAAGAGTTGGCAGAAGAATCTGGGGATATAATCCACGGCATAAATCACCCGGAGGTAAGGACTATTTATCCTCCGGTAGCTCAGGCATTTTTTGCCGTATCTTACTGGCTTGATTCCTGGAGCTTAACTACATGGAAGATAATATTGATAGTAATCGACCTAGCTACACTTTCACTAATTTTTAATGCGCTGGGTATGTTAAAACTCCCTAATTCTTTTTTGATTATCTATTGGTGGAACCCTCTTTTATTAAAAGAGATATTCAATTCAGGTCACATGGACGTTCTGGTCTTTCCGTTCGTACTTAGCTCGCTTATAATGGCAACACAAAATAAACACTTAAGGTCAACTTTTAGTCTGATAATAGGGTTAGGAATAAAGCTTTGGCCGGCCTTTTTATTACCCATAATAATCCGGCCTCTACTATCCAAGCCAAAACAACTGCTGTCAGTTCTGGTTTTAGCGGCTGTATGTATAGGTGTTTTATTTTTACCTATTTACTACTCAGGACTAGACGACAGCACTGGTTTTATCGCCTACGGGCAAAGCTGGCAGAACAATGATTCGGTTTTTAGGATTTTAGTTTACCTATCCGACTTAGGATTGGATTTATTAGGTTATCAAACCTTTCATAAATACAGTGTTGCAAGATATATTGTAGTGGCTCTTCTTGGCCTTTGGATATTGTTTGTAACATTCGGAAAAACTTTTAAGGGCCAAGATTTATTTTCTAAGAGTTTATTTATTGTTGCCTTTGCTTTTCTTGTAAGCCCTACTCAGTTCCCGTGGTATTACACTTGGTTAATTCCCTTGCTAGCTATCAAGCCTAGATTCTCCCTTCTTTTATTGACTGTGCTGCTACCCCTTTATTACTTGCGGTACTATTTTGAACCAAGAGGGCAACTGGAGATATTTACAAACGTAATTATCTGGATTGAATTTGTTCCTATATGGGCACTGCTTCTTTGGGAATGGAGAAAGGAGTATAATCTCAAAGTTCATTCTAAGTAATCTTTTCTAGCAATTCTGGCAAAACTTTTTTAGCCGCCTCTCTACCAATTTCTACAATCGCCTTACCGTTATGAAAATCCATAACTTTGATATGGGAAAGTGGAGGACTAATCACTATGTCAGGCGGACGTTCTTTAAATTTATATTCAGTAATTTTTCTTTGAGCTAAGATCGAGCTTCTCTGTACAACTTCGACAATCGAAGGGGGTTTGCCATTATTAAAAGTTTGATTACCGGACAGATCACTTAGCAAATCTACCGCTACAATAAAATCGGCCCCAAGATCACGCGCGGCCTGGTCTGGTACTGATTCCAGCACCCCTCCATCTACTAAGAGTTTGCCTTCAAAAAGAACAGGCTTAAAAAGACCGGGAATAGAGGTGCTCGCTCTTACTGCTCTTTTTAAATTGCCCTCTGTAAAAGTTACAACCTCACCACTATTTAAATCTATGCAAACAGCGGCAAATGGCTTTTTTAAATCCTCTATATTTTCGATATGTATATATTCATCTATTAACTTCCCAAGAAATTTGCCGCTAAACAGCCCTCCTTGTGGCCATGTGGGGCCTAGAAGAAATGGAATGTCCGTGATTCCAATATTTACTGCATAGTTCTTAAGCTCTTGAAGCTTATCTGAAACATATACAGCGCCGATAAACGCGCCGATGCTTGTTCCGGCAACGATATCAAATTCGATCCCCGCTTCTGTGAGAACTTCGAGAATTCCCAAATGCGCAAATCCCTTGGCTCCACCACCACCTAATGCAAGACCTAGTTTCATATTTATATTCTAATTACAAACCTTTGTGAAATTATTTGTTTCTTCCGTAAGTTCTAGTATTTTTATGACATGTTGCACCTGATATTGCCGTATTCTACTCCTATTATTTTATTCGTCCTTATCATTCATATATCTGAGTTCATCTAAAACGCCTTGTAATAATATTAACAATGAGTCCATTTGAGGTGGCTGAATCCCCCTATATTTTTGTCTTCCTTCTGAGCCTTCCCATATTTCGGCAATTAGATCGCAACTTTTTTCTCTCAACACATCTATTGTTTTTCTTCTTTTCTCTAATTCTTCTCTAGTCATTTTGTTTCCTCCTTTACTTATATTATATCTACATTATATCACATGAACTCACCCTCCCCTTCCTCGCTCCATTCCATTTCTTTTTACAGGCAGGCCTTACCATTGAGAGGATACAGGGATGATTTACTTTGCATCCCGGTACTATCACAGAACGGGCAGTATCTATTAAGCTTCAGGAATTTCTCAAACACAGTGGGAATAGAACTAGAGAAAGCTCAAGAGTGCCAATTTTTAATCCTGTAGAGAGCTAAAAAACCCTTTGATATACTGAGTGAGTTCTTTATATTCCAATAAGAATGAATCATGGCCGTATGGAGACTCGATTTCTTCATACTGAACATCAACGTTATTTGACTTGAGAGCCTGGACAATTTCTTTTGATTGATAAGTAGGGAACAGCCAATCTGAGGTGAAAGAGGTGACTAATACTTTTTTGCAATTTATTCTTTCAAATGATTTTTCTAAACTCTCGTAACCCTCGGAACCGTCATAGAGATCTATTGCTCGCATAATATATATGTAGCTATTCGCATCAAAACGCTCGACAAATTTCTCCCCCTGGTATTCAAGATAATTTTCTATCTCAAATTTGCTCCCCAGTTTCAGCTTCATATTTGCGGGGTCTGAATGTTTTCTGCCAAACTTTTCCCAGAGCCAGTTATGGTGAAGATAAGTTATATGTCCTATCATCCTGGCGATAGCAAGCCCTTTATCGGGTCCCTCTCCTCCATAATAATCTCCCCCGTTCCAATTGGAGTCATCTATTATGGCTCTTATGCCAACTTTATGAATTGCAATTGATTGTGGATTGGATACTGCGCCCGAGGCAACTAATATAATTGAATCTACTATGTCCGGATAAAGGAGCGCCCATTCAAGCGCCTGCATCCCTCCCATGGACCCGCCTATTACGGACTTCAACCTTTTAACTCCCAGATGGTCTATTAACTCTTTTTGTACCCTGACCATATCTCGAACAGTCACCAGAGGGAAAGTCATTCCATAGGGCTTATCCGTTTCAGGATTAATCGAGGATGGACCGGTTGTACCGTAACAACTGCCCAAAATATTTGAGCAGATAACAAAATATTTATCGGTATCAAAGGCCCTTCCCGGCCCTATCATGACATCCCACCAGCCGGGGTAATCATCGTCAGGGCTGTGTTTTCCCGCAGCGTGTGCGCTTGCAGTAAGTGCGTGCGCTACAAGAAGCACATTGTCACGAGCTTCATTTAATTCTCCATAAGTTTCATAAGCAACTGTTATTGGACCAAGTTCAAGGCCGTTGTCCATTTTGAACTTATTTGGAGAATTAGCAAATGTGTAATACTCGGTTTCTACTAATCCTAAAGAGCCTTCCTCAACAATAACAACAGGAGACTCTCCTAACTCCCTTGTTCTCATGCTGTAGCCTTTTGAGACTTTTCAAGCCCCTGGTCTAAATCCCAGATTAGGTCATCCAGAGTTTCAAGACCCACTGAAATACGAACTGTCTCAGGAGTTACTCCGGCTGACATCTGCTCTTCTTCGTTTAGCTGACGATGCGTAGTTGAAGCAGGATGCGCTATTAGTGATTTAGCATCTCCAACATTTACCAGATGGCTAAAAAGTTCAACGCTATTAATTAGTGTCCGACCGGCTTCTAATCCACCTTTTACGCCGAATGTGAAAATAGATCCTGCCCCTTTAGGCATATATTTCTTGGATAGAGCATGATATGGACTATCTGGTAAACCGGCAAAATTAACCCACTCTACTGCCGGGTGATTTTTCAAGAACTTCGCAATCGCAAGTGCGTTTGAGCAGTGCCTGTCCATTCTAAGGTTCAGTGTCTCTAAACCTTGAGTGAACAAAAAGCCGTTAAATGGGCTAAGAGCCTGACCATGGGTTCTAAGTATTTCAACCCTTGCTCTTATTGCATATCCAAAATTGCCGAAGGTCTCATAGAATTTAATTCCATGATAACCTTTGGAAGGCTCCGTCATGCAGGGAAACTTGCCGTTATCCCAGGGGAACTTGCCCCCGTCTACTAAAACGCCTCCTATAGAGGTTCCGTGTCCGCATATAAACTTTGTAGCTGAATTTACTACTATATCTGCTCCGTGTTCTATAGGTCGACACAAATAAGGAGTTGCAAATGTATTATCAATTATAAGAGGAATACCGGCTTCATGAGCTATTTTGGCTACAGCCTCTATATCTAAGACATTACCGAGGGGGTTACTGACCGTCTCCGCATAAAGAGCTCTTGTCTTGTCGGTAATCGCTTTTCTAAAGTTCTCAGGATCATCGGAGTCAACAAAGGTAACGTTTATTCCCATCTCTCTTAGGTTAACGTCAAACTGGGTGTAAGTGCCCCCATAAAGAGTGTTTGAAGATACTAATTCATCTCCGACGTGGAGTATTGTAAGAATAGAGGTCATTTGTGCGGCCATACCCGAGCTCAGTGCAAGTGCGGCAGTACCGCCCTCAAGAGCGGCCATTCTTTCCTCAAACACACCATTTGTAGGATTCATTATTCGAGAGTAAATGTTCCCGAACGCCTCTAGGTTAAAGAGGCTGGCAGCATGCTCAGTGCTATCAAAAACATAAGCCGTAGTTTGATGAATGGGAACTGCACGTGAGCCTGTATGTGGATCGGGCGATTGCCCGGCATGAATACACTGAGTATCAAAACCAAATTCTCTATCTGACATTGTAACCCTCCTAATAGTTTAATAGTTGTTATTTTTTAGACGATATCAACCGCCTATTTACACCTAAAAAATTAATTCCGCCAAAAAACCTTCCATGCTCAATTTTAACACATCGGTTCATAATAACCTCAAGCCCTGCTTCTCTTGCCCTAGCTGCAGCTTCTTCGTGCTCGACTGTGAGCTGCATCCATAAAACCTTAGCCTCTATTGTAATTGCATCCTCAACTATGGGTGGAACATCCTCAGACCGCCTAAAAATATCTACTATATCAACAGGCCCAGGAATATCAAGGAGACTTGGATAGCACTTCTCTCCCAGTATCTCATCATAAGCCGGATTCACCGGGATAATCTTATACCCATGCCCCTTCATATACTTTGCAGCAAAGTGACTCGGACGGTTCCATTTAGCTGAAAGCCCTACAACCGCTATAGTTTTATACTCCGTTAATATGCGCTTTATAGTCTCGATTGATTCCATGGTAATTTCAGTCTATTTATATAATTTACACGAGTTTCTTAAGATAGCGCAAACTTTAGTTGACACCGTGTGCCCAATTCCATATTCTAAGTTTTAGCAATGCCGATAGCAAAAACCAATCACTTAAGGAAAGATCCTTTCCTACCTCCGGGCCCGAAAGGCTTGCCGTTTGTAGGCTCGTTAATCGATTACTTTAGCGATATGCTCGGCTTTCTTACAAGAGTTTCTGAGGAATATGGAGACATTGTTTATTATAAGCTTGGCTCTCGTAAGATGTACCTGCTAAACAACCCTGAGCATATTAAAGACGTTCTCGTTACCAATAACCGCAACTTTGAAAAAAGCCGGGCCCTCAAACGAACTAAAATAGTTCTTGGAGAAGGTCTACTTACCAACGAAGGCGAGCCGCATATTAAACAAAGACGCACCATTCAGCCGGTATTTCATCATGAGAGAATCAGATCTTATGGAGATGTGATGGCGGAGTACGCATCCAGAGTAGGTGAAGACTGGCAAAACGGCTCTGTGGTGAATATTCATAAAGAGATGATGAAGCTCACTCTATTTATTGTTAGTAAAACTATTTTTGACTCAGATATGGAATCGGAATCAGATGAAATCGGGCAGTCTCTAACTGATCTTGTGAGCTTATTTCCAAGATTACTATTTCCATATTCAGAATACGTAGATAATTGGCCCCTTCCAGCTAACCGCAGATTCCAGGAGGCTAAAAGTAAGCTCGATAAAATTATTTATGCCTTGATAGAGGAGAGAAAGAAGAATCCCGGAGCTAGGAAGGATCTACTTTCTATGCTGCTCGAAGCTCAAGACGAAGAAGGCGACGGAGAAAGTATGACAGATCTTCAAGTAAGGGATGAAGCACTAACTCTATTCCTTGCAGGCCAAGAGAGTACGGCTAACTCATTGGTTTGGACTTGGTATTTAATATCTCAGCATCCACAAGTAGAGAAGAAAATGTACGAGGAGGTCTCTTCGGTTCTAAATGGAAGTCTGCCAACTCTGGAGGATTTGGGGAAATTGTCCTACACGCAGAATGTGTTTAAAGAAGCTCTACGTCTCTACCCTCCTGCATGGGCTGTGGCAAGACAGGTTAAGGAAGATTACGAGATGGGTGGATATGTAGTACCGGCAGGGGCTGATATTTTTATGAGCCAATATGTTGTCCACCGTGATCCAAGGTTGTACAGAGAACCGCAGAGGTTCATTCCTGAGCGCTGGAGCTCTGAAGAAACTAAAGGGCTTCCAAGATTTGCATACTTCCCTTTCGGAGGAGGCACAAGAAGATGTATTGGAGAGCCTTTCGCTTGGATGGAAGGGGTGATTCTAATTGCCACTATCGCATCTAAATGGAAGATGAGACTGGTTCCGCATCAAAAAATAGTACCGCAAGCCTTAATCACTATCCGTCCCAAAAACGGCATGAACATGATCTTAGAAAAGCGCTAGTTCCTGTTCTCATTCATGTAGTTAAAATAAGAAATTAAATTATCCAGATCCTGATCTGATAAATCCGGATGATCAGGCATCTGAGAGTAGCGGTATTTAGATGGATGCTTTATGAACTCTTTTATCATGTAGGTATTGCGGTAAGTGACTATACTTTGGGGGGCATTTAAATCAGGCCCTATTTTACCCCCTTGCTGATTCATAGAATGACATCTGATACAGCGGCCCTTAAATATTTCGTATCCGTAAAATGCTGATGAATCCTTCGGTGCGCCTTTGGGAAAAACCGCGGGATACTGGTCTTCAAATTTAATAAGATCAATGGATACAAGCTGCCAGGGCCATGGATACTCATTTTGAGTTGTTTGATCTTTTCCAGTCCAGACAAGATAAAATGGGCCGGGGTTAACCTGCTTTATACTGATTGGCTCCCAATTCTCGAAATCCAAATCCTCATAAACAATATATCCTCTAGGCTCTTTCAATTTGGAAATTGAAGATACAGACACATATCCATCGAGAGCTTGATAAGCAGCATCTGTGAATTCAGGGTTGTTTAATCCCTCTCCAAAACCAAGTCTTACCACATCTTGAAGCGTGAAAGCCTTATAGCTTTTTTGTTTTTGATGCATGAGATCTAGGAATTTGATCTTATGAGTTTTTAGCTTATCTTTGAGCTCACTTAGACTTAACTCCTTTACCAATTCTCCGGACTTTAGAAATTTAAGAGAAGGATTTTCTTCGGAGGCCTTGGATGAAATTGAAAACAACAAGATTAGCATTATAGCTAAATAAGTTTTCATAGTCTTTTTATCAATTCTCGGCAAACTCAGGGTTTTCAGAACTCTCTACACTATAAGAGATACTATCCATACGCCCTGAGGAATCAACCACTACTAAATTATGTATGCCCGCTTTGAGTGGCATGAATACTTTTTTATCCGGACTTGTGGTTGCAATTAATTTTCCATCCTGATACCAATATAGTGTCTCGACCTCCTCGCTCACACGAGCAGATAGTCTGATTTTTTGGTAGTCAGAAGGAGTACCTTTTAGAACACGGTAAGGCGTCTTTTGATCAGGTGAAGTTATCGTTGGCGGAAGCTCAGGTGGTATATCCTTACAATGAGAGCTTACAGGTGGAACATTTTCAAGTGGTTTCCCCTGTACACGCCACCACGCCGTTAACTCAGGAGGATATACGGTAAATACCCTGGCTTCATGTGGGCGCTCAGATAGGCACTCTCCTATTAGCTGATGCCCCGTTTCTTTATCTATGAATATTCTCTTTGAATAATTATCCTTTGATAACTTTGATACACCGGGGATATATGTAACTTTCTCTCTCTGAGCGCAGTAACTACTAGGCAGCATGTGGCTTTGTTTGCAAACCTCAATACTTCTCAGATTGAGGTTAGTCGGTTCAGCTACTTTAGAACCGCCGCCCTCAATAGCTCGGAATAGATCAAACAGTATCGGGCCTGCGTGCTCAGCGCCGGAAATTCCTTTTACTCCGCGTCCGTCAGGGTTTCCCACCCACACGCCAATAGTGTATCTATCCGAATACCCTATAGACCAGGCGTCCCTATGCCCATATGAAGTCCCGGTTTTCCAAGCAACTTCCGGGACATCTTTTGTAAGTGCCCAACCTCTAGATGGCATGTCCGGTCGTTTGAGTTCGGTTAGAATTTCGGTAATCAAATAGGACGCTTCAGGTGTAATAAGCTCAGCCTCAATCGAATTATGCCCGGGTCCTGATACAAATTTGACGGCACGATGCACTCCCCCCTCTGCGAGGGTTGCATAAAGATTTGTAAGATCTAAGAGTGTTACCTCGCCTGATCCTAATACTAGCGGAAGCCCGTAGCTATTTGTCGGTCGATCTAAAGTTTTAAGTCCTCCACGGAGAAGTAGATCATGAAAATCCTTAAGCCCTACCCTTGAAAGCAGTCTGACTGCCGGGGCATTAAGAGAGAGTATCAATGCGTTTCTCATTGTGATAGGTCCTCTGTACTTATCGTCATAATTCTCAGCCACATATCCGGAGAAGTCAGTAGGGATATCGAGCATGTAAGTATCGGGAATGACAAGTCCTTGATCGAGAGCCAGAGCATAGAGAAAAGGTTTAAGCGCTGAGCCGGGAGAGCGTCTTGAAACAGCATTATTTACCTGTCCCGAAGAGCTTCTTTCAAAAAAATCACTTGAGCCGATCATTGCCCTTAGCTCACGGCTTTCGTTATCAATTACAACAATAGCTAAATTATTGATGCCTTGTGACCTTAAATCACCTATGTGCTTTTTTGCAATGCTGTCTGATAGATGCTGAATCCAAATATCCAGAGTAGTTTGAATGTTCTCAGAATTGTTGAATTGCTTATAAACAAATTCGGTAAAATGTGGGGCTTTAAAGGGCTGGCTCTTTCGTTTGCTAGGAACCGGTTTTTCAAGTGCTGATAGAGCCTGTTTAGATGTAAAGACGCCCCTACTCTTAAGCATATTTATTACTTCGTTTCTCTTAGCATGAGCTATTTTGGGATTACGGGTCGGATCGTATTTTGTCGGAGAGCGTGGAAGTAGTGTAAGAAGAGCTATCTCGTGAGGCTCAAGCGCACGCGGACTTTTACCAAAATAAAAATATGAGGCAGCTCCTACTCCTTCAATATTTCCCCCGTATGGTGCTATGTTCAAATAAATCTTAAGGAGCTCATTATCATCATAATGCCATTTCAGCTGAAGCGCTCTGAAAGCTTCATTGGCCTTGGCGAAAACAGTTCTATTTTTTGGCTCTGAAAGCCGGGCAATCTGCATCGGTATTGTAGACGCTCCGGAGACTACTTGGCCGGACTTTATATTGGTGTAAAAAGCCCTTCCAATTGCAAGAGGATTTACACCCGGATGAGTATAAAACCATCTATCCTCAAACTCAATTACCGCACTTACAAGTTTTGGATCAATATCCTTAAGCTCGACTGGAAAGCGCCACTGTTTATCCTTGGGGAAAAAGAATCTAAGAGGATCCCCCTCTTTATCACTAATTATTATAGTGGATTCTTTATTTAAATTTTCAGTTGGAAAGGGATATAGATAGTCCAGAAATAGGAATAGCAAGAAACTTCCAACTAAGACTAGAGCAAGTGAGAAAGTTAGAGCGGCAATCCATTTGGTTTTAACTCCCAATCTGTTTAGGAAGAAAGTTTTCAAGAAAAGTCCCCTATTGAAGTCAATTAATTCCTAACCTCCACTTTAAGGGGCTCCTCCAGTTTTCCTGTAAAACGTATGTTGGGCGAATACATTGCTTCAGCCTGTACAGGGGGAAGAACAAAAACTCCCGGGTTTACTACCCTAAGAAGTGAGTAGTAGTTATACCACTTAGCATCAGGAATATCGGTGAATACTAGTATTCTGTCGTCACGAATATCAAGATATTCAGGCTCAATACTATCTCCTGTCGCCCAGGTTAGGGTTTCAGTGGTTTTAAGCCTTGGGTTCTCGACTTCAAACCCGGAAGGCAGCAAGTTTTGTATAACCACATTATCCAAACGCCCTGCTTCACTTTGAATTTTGGTTTGAAGTACTATGAGATCTCCTTGCTCAATTTGATCTACATTTATCGGAGCGCCGTCTCGTGTTAAGAAAACCCTTTCAACCTGCAGACCATCCGCCACAGGTTTAAAACCCTTCTTAGTTGGATTACCCCTGGTGATCAAGGAGAAAAAAGCGCTTCCATTTTGATAGCCTTCATCCATCTTAATTCTGAGAGATCCATCACCTTGAAGACCGGTTAGGGTTAGCATTTTATCACTTGAAAATGATCCTATCTCTTTATCTCCCAAATAAACCTTTCCGGAATATGAGGCAGATTCAGATTGTTTTTTGATGAATTCACCAATTGCAAGCAAAGCAAAAGAGCTTTCCTGAGTTGTCCAGTATTGGTTTATTTGCGCGTCCCTTGAGAGACGATCTACGAGTTCAGGCACTCTGGGATCATCGGGGTTCACTTCAAGAATGGCTAGAAGCAAAATTGCTCTATTTCTAATAGTGGAGTTGAAATTTCCTCCGGTCTGACGCTCTACTTGCTCCACATCTTTTATGCCTGCGAGTAAATCATCAAATGCCCCGGTGTCACCTTGTGAAGCATATGCTCCAGCGAGGAAAGCTCTGGACTCCGCGGTCAGGTCGTCTATATGGCGCTCTCTTATAAAATCCATAGTGCTGAGATCAGCTTGCCCCTCACGGCTTAAAACATAGAGCGCATAAACCACCCTCTCAAGCTCGCCTGTGCCGTAAGACTGCTTAGCTCTAGTTTCATTTTTTAAGAAACTGATAGCGCCAGAATATACTGACTCCTGAATGTAGAATCCCGCCCTTTTTGCCTCTACAAGAAAATGGGACGCATAAATGCTCGCCCAAGGATCTACATCCTGTGAACCCGGCCAGAGCGAAAAACCGCCCCCGCTTACCTGCATGCCGCTGATACGTCTTATCCCGTCCTGCACCATAGCTTCAGGGTCAGAATCTTTAAATATTTCGGGATAAAGCTCCTTGGCAATTTCAGACATATATATGAGTGGAAAGATTTTTGATGTGGTCTGTTCCAGACATCCAAACGGGTAACCGAGTAAATATTCAAGCTTCCCTGAGAACTGAATCAAAGGAAGTTTGCTTATAGAGATCTCTCTTGAGAGTGTGCCGGGTCGATAATTGTCTTTATTTACAAGATCAAATACAGTTTCGGCAGAACTAATTCGCCCTACACCCTCGGATGTGGATTTTGGCAAGTCGGGAAGTACGGGAACATCAATTGAAACTTGAGACGACTCAGCATTTCCGGAAGCTTTAAAGGTAAGTTTTACTGCACCTGTGGTATCTGATGAATCTAGTTCAAAGTAAACTGTTTTTTCAGCACCTTTGGGAATCTCTAGATTTAGTTCAGCATTAGTAGCTTTAACAGAATTATCCTTATCACTGTCATTAATTTCATATTTACTCACAGTCACCGGCCCTTCTGAAAGCAGATTCACTTTAATACTTCCGTCACTTCCGGTATCGTTTCTGACTGAGACTGGCAAGACTACTTTATCATTTAAAGATATGAATCTCGGTACTGTTGGAAGTATTACTATCGGAGATTTTACTCTGGTATAGGCATCGGAAGAACCAAATTGTTTACCCTTTATAGCAGTTGCCATAATACGGAGCGCGCCTTGAAATTCCGGCACATCGAATTCAACTTTTGCTACGCCTTCTTCATCTGCTTGAAGAACAGAGGACCAGAAAGCTACAGGCTTAACTCTTCTAATCCCTTGAGTGCTAAGGAACTGAAGCTCTCTCTTTGCTGCAAATCCTCCCCCAGGTTGAGACTTTTCTAGAGCAACATCTGGAAGGAGAAGTGAGAAAGTGTCATAGGACTTTACAACTAAGGCCAATTTTTTGTAGAAGAAGGTAAAGGGATCGGCACTCTTTTGATCTATAAGCTGAAGTATCCCTTCATCAACTGCGGCTATAGTGACCGAGGCTTGAGCCACAGTCTTAACACTTATGTTGAGTGGATTAAGTGGTCTTATTTCTTTAGGCGCGGTTATTTCAATATCCATCTTATTGGAGATTCTATCTACGTTAATAGCTATAGCGCCGAAGGCTCTTGCGGCTGAGCCCGGCTCTAAATCTTTTACACTCCTGATCAAGGTTGCAGTTACGTATGCATTAGGTCTGTATTGCTCATTTACCGGGATCGGGATAGTTGCGGTATTGCCGTCCATAGTGTGTGTTTGAGTATAGTAAATGTCATCTCGTTCCACTGTTATGAGAAGCTCTCCTGAAAATGGCGCCCTTACTTGAACAGTTGCAGTTTCAGCGGGCATGTACTCTTCTTTCTCAAGATCAAGCTCTATCCTAGCCGGGTTTTTAAGTGCCCAAGGGGAAAATCCCCAACCGCT